>OGWW01002053.1_pt1 | contig 9774 bp, 9 predicted proteins | sample 1576131 | NCBI WGS metagenome assembly OGWW01 (sample SAMEA3541576, study PRJEB24748) | human gut metagenome | biome: human gut; feature: human-associated habitat; material: faeces | place: China | collected 2012 | reverse complement strand
ACGAAAATGAGCATCTTCAGATACTATGTACTCTGCATTTGCAACAATAGCACAATCTGCAAATTTATTATCATCCGGATCCGCCTCTATCAAATTGAATTTAAAAGAAGCCTCTTTATAAAGCGTATAAGGACTATGCACTATAGCACTTATAACATTCCGAGCTACACTGGCCGAAGAATACCGTTCTATAATCTCTTCGTATTCATTCAGTATTTCATTAGATACGCACAGCATAAACTTCCCTTGCAGAAAATCTTCCCATATCTTATGGTACGGGCTTTTTGCAGGAAGCGACTGCACCAAACAATTCGTGTCCAGAACCACCAATCGTTTCATGACCGATAAGGAGTTCTGAGATGTTGTTCTCTCAATTCATCCAATTTTTTCTGATCCAACACACCGGAGTCCCACAATTCGTCCAGTTCCTTTTGTGCCTTATCAGCAAAGAAATGAGAAAGAGCCAGTTTCAGCTCATTCAGTTCACTTTCTGTACGAATATTCTTTATAGCATAAAGCAACTCCATCTGGGCTGCATCCGAATACGAGATCCTCATACCTTAATACATTTAATCGTTTTTACAAAAATAATACTTTTCTAATTATCCGCATCACATTATGCCATTCTTTTCCGATTAAAATGAAGATTTAACTTTTCAGAAAAGTTTCCTTTTAATCATTCTAAAAGGAACAAACATGACATTCATCCATGCTGTCCAATAGGCATGTTTAGGGAAATACCGCTTGATGTTCTCTCTGTATCCGGTCGCATCAAAAGTTTCAATGCGCACAATGTATTTATTAAAAAGCAAAGTAGGAAGATATTGAGTACAGATATCTTTCAAAATCGAATCCTTACAATTCAATGAGATATGACCTTTCATATAACTGCCCACAATCAATGACGGATAATCTATGGTAAAAGCCTTGAACTTGTTATGCCCGCCTCTTTTTGCAATGCGTTGTACATGATATATGGGAGTATCGTCTATCAGAAAAACCTTGGCAGCATATTGCGTTAAGAAAACAGAAGTATGCGGAAACAACGCGTTCAATTCTATTTTCCCCATTGCATCAAAGTCTTCTTTCCAAATACTAAACCCTCCACTCCATGAAGACCAATACGATAGCGCATTCATAAAATCATTGAAATTTCCGTATTTACAAATAGCTTTCTTGCCTAAAAATCCATTCGTATGGAACATCAAAGTTTTATTCATCTTTTCTTGTAGTACTTCTTCAATCAAATGTTTCAGTGCTCCTTTCTGAAACAGGTTCTGGCTATTATGAAGTTTCAATAGTTTGCCCTTAGCATAGGTTAACACATGATATGAATTGAGAAACCCTTCACAATCAGCATGATAATAAAACAAATTTATTTTATCCGAAAATTCATCCATCAATGTTTTTACTTCCATTTCAGGATCGTTATCTGAAAGAATGACTTCATAGTCATCCATAGATATCTCTGAGTTCGCTTCATAAATACTGTTCAACGTATTTCGAACTTGATTTATGCGTTTATAACAAGGAATACAGATAGAAAGAACAGGCTTAAATTTATTCATACAATATCTATATTTCAAAAAGAGAAATTAAGCACTCTTTTATCACCACAAATTATATTTTACACAAAAACATTTCTAAATTCTTATGACTTCGTATTCAATACCACCTATCATAGCCCCTCTCATAGCAAATCCACCATTATACATTTCCTTAGACACAACATTATATGCTTTTTGGGCTTTTGATATTAAAAACAAATCAAGAAAAGTTTTTAAGGCAGCATCTGTTCCACTATCATAATCCATATGTGCAATATCACCAGGAATTATATAAACATAAGAAAAACATCTTACTTCATTAATAAAACGAGCACTATCAGAAGTTATCAATATTTTCTTATGAAATGGAGCTATTTCATGTATATAGGAACAAGCATCAAGGCACTTCTTGATCAATATTGAAGCATCTTTTTCCTTTAATATTTTAGATGGTGAGTCTTTAAAATCGCCTAATGCTTGTTGAAATCTATAAGAAATAGAAATATAATCCCCTCCTAAATTCTTCAAATTTTCGTCTATCAAGGATTGCAATTTAAAAGACGGTTTAAAAAGCTCAGCAAACAGATCGTGAAATTCACTTTCTGCAAAGCAAGCATTTGTGTAAATATGATATTGCATTTTATGTTTCTTGACTTTTGCAGCCATTCTCTTTTCTTGAATTTTCCACATTCGTTCAGATAATCCTGTTGAGCGTACTACTGGAGACGATTTTCTTCTATCATATACAATTTCCTCTGGTGAAATATACCAATCATACATATTAGGAACTAAATAATCATTCAATTCAAAAGGATGGACAAAATTTATTTTAAATACAAGCCCCATCTTTTTACATAATTTATAAACAGAAACAGCTCCTCGTAATCTATCAGAAATACCACCATGTCTCATTTTTCCATCGGCCATGTAAATCAACATTTTAGAAGTGACTAATTGTTTGGAAACTTTATAACTTCTCACAAATTTATTGGACAGATATAAATTTACGAACGATGCCAATATCGAATTCCATCTATTCCCGAATAAAAAAACGCCTAATTTAACAATAAATTCTACCATTTTAGTTATCTGAAGTTTAACAGTTTACAAGCCAATACAATGTCAATATACCAAATATATTGAATTTTATTTCTAAACAAAAGTTTAGAATTAGACATTACATTCCATAACTTTATGTCCGCATACACATTTTTACATAAATCATAACATACAAAAGCATCATCATCCCTCAATTTACTTAAAAGTTTTACAGTATATATAAAAGCATTTACTTTAAACGCCTCTATAAAACATTGATAATCGATACATTCACATCTAACCATAGAGAGAACTGCATTTGTATTATTAATAAAATCTTTAATAATTTTCTTATTTGTCGAAACAACAATGCTATTCTGTCTCATCCTATATTTGTAATATGGAGAGTTCATTATATAAGCCTGTTGATACGCTTGCACTACTTTAAATGCCATTTCTATATCCTCATAATAATCCCCCTCCCGGAAACGTAATGAATGAGAGATCCATATTTCCCTTTTATACAACTTATTACAACACTGACATCCCATACGTCCAGAAAGTTGCAACTTGTATAAAAGGTCTGCATCATAAATAGATTCTTTATCTGAAATACATTTTTTATACAACTTCTTTTTATTGTCCGACCAATACTGCAATATGCCACATATTATTAAAGGACAATGCGTTTCTTTTGCTTTAACATACATTTTTTCCAATGTATCCAAATCTATAAAATCATCACTATCCACAAAAAACAAATATTCACCTACAGCCATATCAATTCCTGCATTTCTAGCAGAACTAAGTCCTCCATTCTTCTTATTTATAAGCTTTATATTGGAATACTTTTGTTGAAACGACTTGATAATCGAAAGGCTATTATCCGTAGAGCCATCATTGACAACTATAATCTCAATCCCTTTTAGTGTTTGGCGACATATACTTTCCAAACAATCGGATAAATATTGTTCCACATTATACACAGGAACAATCACACTGACTTTATAATCTGAATTTACCGGCATAACTATATAAATTGAAAAGGAGCATTTTTTGCACCACGAAAAATGGCATTAAAGAACCACATTAAAGATATGACAACAAGAAATAATTTTAAACACTTATCCCATGAGTATTTTCTCCCTTGACAAGAGGAAAGCATATACATTAAAAATGAAAGCATTATAAATTTCACATTGACAAAATACATATTCACACGAATTAGCGCCAATGAACTTCCACTTATAAAATACAAAACAGAACCAATCACGTGAAGATTGTAAAAAACATCCAAATTAAGACTTTTATAAAATGCTTTCATCCTGTTAATATTAGCAACTATCAACAAATCCAAACCAAGCATTATAAATTTAGCCAAACCAAGGCTAGAAGTATCTTTGGGCAAAGTCAAATCATCCCGCTGTTCAAAATAAGAAATATCATCCAAAGCAGACAACAATTCGCCCAATCGAGGAAAAAGTACATTCCATAACAAATAATTTATTGGTCCGGACAATGCAAATGACAACAAAATCAAAACAGCCGAAATTTTCTTATTACTAAACATCCTTAAATGCAACACAAAGTAAAAAGGAAGCATAATCAATATGCTGCGATGAAAAAGACTTATGCAAACTATTGAAAGGAAGAAAGGAAAAAAACGCCTCTGTTCTACAAACCTCAAAGTACATAAAAACATGAAGAAAGCCGTCATTTGCCTCATACCATTTAATGAATCGAAAAATGTAAACGAAGTGACAAAAAAGAAACATAGCCACATAGACATGAAGCTATACCTCTTAGAAAATATATACAAAAATAAAATCTGCAAAAAAGCGATACTAATAAACAACCATGCAAAATGAGCTTTATATCTAGTAAACGCATAGACAATAGCCGAAAATCCCGGTTCGAAATAGCTCCAGCCATTTCGAGCTATAAAATCAGCATTGGGCGACATGGAATTTAAATAAGTTTCCTTATAAAGCAGATAATCAACACCTACATCATAACGAAGTCCTACAACCAATGTATAAATCAAAATCAGTAATATTCCGGTTGATGGAATAGGGTTATCAAAAAATTTTATTCTATAATTCTGATAACGCCCACAAAACACAAGACTTACAAGAAAAGTCAAATACACAAATACTGAAAATATCATCTTTTACCTATAAGACTTAAAATACAATCATCCATTTTATCACTAAACCTAAGCACCCCGACTGCCAATCTATAATATTCCCAATTAGCTAAGTAATACCCCATCCGATGATAAAATCTAATTTGAAACTCCTTCAAACACCTATTACTCTCCGGCCACAACTCTCTCCATAAATTGAAATTCCTTAAATTCTTATTTACTAAAAATGCTTTTTTTGCGTAAAAACATCGGCGCAAGAAAGGTATATGATATAATGAATAAAGACCTTGTTCCTTCAAAAAAGATTCAATAAGCACACATGCACCAATCATATCTTCCAATTGCTTCATAGTAGTATGATGAGACACAGAATTCATATAAATAACATAATGATAAAATGCCTCTTCCACATACGAAACTCGATGTGCAAAACAATGCAACCTTACAGAAGTACACAAATCCTCCCACATACTTATCCCAACAGGAAACTGAATATGATTATCCTCATACAAGCTTCTCCGGACCAAAGCCCCACATACACTGGAATGGAGTTTCCCCACCAACATCTGTTCCACAATGTTCCCCTTATGTCTGAAGGGATTCTGACTACAACGAATACGTTTACCTTGTTTCTCCTCATAATAATCACACATCACAATATCAGCATTGTCTTCACGAGCTTTTATGTATAGTTTTTCATACATATCAGGATCTACCCAGTCATCACCATCGCAATAAATAATATATTCTCCATCGGCTACCTCAAGCCCCGTATTACGAGCCACACCAGAACCCATGTTTTTTTCATGAGAAATGATTTTTATGTCTGACTTCCGTTGCGGATATTCATCTATGACAGACTGTAATATCTGAATACTACAGTCCGGAGTACAGTCATTCACAAAAACATATTCAATATCTTGCATTGTTTGGCAGAATAAAGAACGGGCACAGCGTTCTATATATTTTTCAACTTTATAAATAAGAACAATAACACTTACTTTAGGAATATTCATCAACTACAATTTATTAATCAGACTAAAAGATTTTTTTCTCCACTCATACAGCCTTTCCTCCACCAAATTCCAATTTAAATTAGTCATACCCAATTCTTGATTTTCATATAAACATTTCTCCAATCCAAACATTTTCAACAAAGATTTAACTCTGGCCAAACCTCTTTCCTTATTCCCCACAACCACAAAAGGTTTATGAAACAATATAGAAAACACACAAGCATGAAAACTATCCGTAACAACCAGTTCCGCATCCATAAAGCCTCGCAGCCATTGTTCCACCGGCGGCTGGATACGCTCAGCCAAAGGTGCGCTCCAATCTTCCACACGTGAATTTCCGCGGAAAGGAACCAACCCCGTCTCACTAGCCAACCGTGATATCAGATCTGTTGTTGATTCCGTTTCATCCAAGATATAGCATAACAATGTACCTTTGCTTTTAGGAATATCCGCCCTTTTCACCAAATCTACATAATCCTGAACATCCAAAAGCATAGTGGGGTCTAACACATGGCTGGCATTCACTCCAAAAAACTTACGACACAGTTCCACTGCCGATTCCTCACGAACACTTACCACATCAAATTTCCGTAATAATTCCCTACAGCGCTCAGTCTGCCCGACAGTATATTCCCACTCACTTGTTCCAAAAGAAGCAGCATAAGCCATTCGTTTAATGTTCCAATCTTTTGCAAAGTCCAAATATGCATTCTCTATTCTAGTCGGATAATACATAGGACGCCACACCTGGTCACTACCCACCACAAAAGCATCAAAGTCCTTTTCTTTCAAATCGAGTAATTTCCCGACCTCAAAACAATGAATGTATTTATTTATAAATTGTAAAGTATATTGACCTACAATCGGATATACACGATTATGGTACGATTCAAAAAAAACCGGTTCATTCTTACCCAATATATATTTCCTTATCATCCGTTTAGGATAAGAATAAGGCCATTTCCATACAGGCAATTCAGCCTTATTGGATGTAGTTATCACCGAAGCTTCATGCCCCATTCGTTCCAATACCGTCTGCAACGCATACGCTTGAAGTATCCCTCCATAATTAGTATGGAGAGGCAATGTCAATATTCCAATCCTCATAATTTAAACCCTCTTACCATCTACTCCTCAAACTTCTCTTTCTCCCCCGCCAAATACTCCCACGAGTTCTCCGTCACCACATTCCACCACTCGCGTTTCACCGCCTCTATCTCCTCGTCCATTCCGCAATCGCCATAATTTTCCACCAAAGAATGCATGATAGTAGCATAAAAATTCAGATTGTCAGTTTACTTTTAAGAGCACTGTAATAGCTACGTTCCGTCATGTGGATAGATTTACAAAATTCTTTTACATTTACGCCACTGGCTTTTCTAAGAACCTTGATGCTCTCGGCCAACTTCTTCGTAGAAAAATTCCTGTCTTTCATCTTTTTTCAGTTTAAATATCGTTAATAATACTGTCTGTTTCCTAATTGTCTGTCCACAGTGGACAGACGCATCTGTTTTTTCCTTTATAACTTCACCGCCATTATTACAAAAACAAAGTGCACATGGCTATAAAAGCATTGAAACAAAGCGTCTCCATCAGCGAAACGCAGAAAATGATCCACCAGTGGAAAAGACGGGGAGTGAACGATCCTACCATCACCAAGTTACTGGATCTCTACCTGGGAATGCCTGCTTACATGAACTCTCAAGGCATCTATCCGCTCTGCAATTTCTATGACCTCCGGTTGTCACTCCGCTTTTCGTACACATCGGCGCTGGTGGCCGCAGTGACAAACTGCCAGTCTTTCGGAATGATATGGAACGAGGCGCACACCAAAATCATTGCATTTTACTCACCGCTATGGTATCACAAAGAGGATGGAAAACCGATGGAACCACCGCAGCATCCTGCGCGGAAAACACCGCAAGATGCTGCTTTTAATAATAATATAGTATATAATATAAATAATATATATCCTCCGGAGGATTCCCGTCAGGGATGTTCCGCCGGAAACGGAGTGCCAAACGCGAAGAAAACGAATACTCCAAGGCCCCCTTCAGAAACTCCTTCGGAAACGCCTGACGGCGAGAAAACTTCTCAGACTTTATCTCCTGCCACCGACTTCTTCCACCGGCTCAACACCACCCCCGAAGACAAGCAGCGGGTGCTGATACCGCTCATCAACCGCATAGCCACCAGTCACAACTACACCCGCCCAAGGGCATTGCAAACACTGGTAATCCTGGTGAACCAATTTCTCATTCCCCACTTCAATGCCGATCCCCGCTTCTCACGGAACTCGCACGCAGGAAGAATCATCTGGCTGCAAAACCTCATGAAGACGCGCCACGGACAGTCGTTGATGGAACAAGCCGTCGCCCGGCTGAGCAGCGAGCTGAGCAAAGACCTGGAGGAGAAACGTAGGAAACTCCGTGAATTCCGCCCCGTCTCACCCTTCGAGTGGAAGGACGCCGGCACGGATATCCGTTATTACGACGACCCCATAGACGGAAAAGTGGAGATACCGGAAAATGCGCCGCCACGACCTGTCGAAACCGCCATCTGGAACGTGCTGTCCAAAGAATGGATAGACACGGGAGATTAGTGGTTAGTGGTTTATGATTAGTGGGCTGCGCATTGGCTGCCCGGCATTTATTTTTTAATTTTTAATTCTCAATTTTTAATTCAAATGAAACCTTATTATTCTCTCTCCGACTTTCCCGACCGTAAGAATGCGGGAAAAAATTTCATTGCCCGGTGTCCCAAATGCGGTACCATGCATCTGTATATCTCAAAAGCCAAAGGGCTGTATCATTGCTTCTACGCCGGATGCGAATTCAATGGCATCCTGACTGATTATTGCAAAGACAAGCGTCCCATGTTCTCTTACCCCAAAGAAAAGTCGTCCGATCGAACCGGAACATACCCACCCCCGGAACGCGCCACCTCACAGGCAACCTACCGGAATATCGAAATGCGACAGAAAACAGCGTGAACGAAGTCCCCATGCTGCCGGGCGATTACAAAATCCTATCCCCCGCCGTGTTGCAAAAAATCAAGCCGCTAGATGAATCGCCCGAGTGTACGGATCCTGACCAACTGGCAGCACGCCGTTATCTGGCCGATCAGGGCATCTCTCTCGCCACAGCCATCGCAACGCATATCGGCTGCCTGCGTCATTACTGCATCACCAAGAACAGTGAGGACAAACGCGAACAGGCTTCCTCCGTCTTTCCCTGCATCGCCTACGTGAACTACGTGGACGGACGTCCCGTTAATGCCAAGTACCGCTCATGCAGCCCCTCGCCATCCGCAAAAACCGTTACCGCTGCCAACGCCTCCGCAGTATCCGGAGAGATAGAAATTCCGGACGGAACAACGGAAGAATCTCCCGTAACCTACAGCAAATTCTGGAGTCAGGATTCGCCCACCAAACCATGCGCTCCCTACAACATAGACTGCATCAATCCGCTGTTGGTGGAGGAAGAGACCATTCCCCGACTCATTATCGTAGAAGGCGAAAAAGATGTGTTGGTACTGATGGAAGCAGGATACCGCCACGTCATCAGTGTGCCCTCGGGAGCGGCAAGCGACCTGGCGAAAAGCTTCGAGGCATTCACTTCCTGGCTGGACCAGGTGCAGGACATCGTGATCTGCGGTGACACCGACCTGCCCGGACGCACACTGGTGAAACATCTGTCCGACTACTTCGGAGCACGCTGCCTTTTCACCACCCTGCCCGGAGGATGCAAAGACATAGGCGATGTGATGAATCTTTACGGCACCGAAGTGGTGCAAAGCGTCATAGAAGATGCCTGTGCCTGCCACACCACCGATATCATCACTGTAGAACAACGCAGGGAAGAGGTGATGAATGTGCTGCACGGCAAATACGACCACGGCTACAGCGTGGGCTACGGCCCCTTGACCGACCGCGTTTTCCATCCCACCGACACAGGCGGCCTGATCATCATGACCGGTATGCCCAACAGCGGAAAAACGGATTTTCTGAACGACCTGACCAGCCGCA
>OGWW01002045.1_pt1 | contig 9830 bp, 9 predicted proteins | sample 1576131 | NCBI WGS metagenome assembly OGWW01 (sample SAMEA3541576, study PRJEB24748) | human gut metagenome | biome: human gut; feature: human-associated habitat; material: faeces | place: China | collected 2012 | reverse complement strand
GAGGCATTTTTGTTTTCAGGAGTCCAATAATCCAGGCAACTTGCCAGAAAATTGGTAATATAGCTTTTATCTTAAGAGAAAGAGTTAAACCTTTTCCTGAATAATAATCTTGTAGTGCAGAACCAAAATATTTATTATTCATTATCATATCATGGTATTTTTTAGATGATCTTTCAAAACAAAATAAAGCTACAAGTAAAAAAGGAACAGTTGGTAGACCTGGGACAAAAACTCCAACTATTGCTAAAGCCACTGCTAAAAAACCAAAAGCTATGTATAATTTCTTTTTTAAATTCTTCATATAATCTTAATCTCCTAAAAAAATTTTATCTATTATAAGGCTTGTTATTTTAAAATGCAAGAACTTTTTTAGTCAAAATATTTAAAACACATAAGATTGACAAATGTCTACTAAAAGAGTAAACTATTATAAAGAAATTAGTAATTTAAGGAGAATGAGATGATACAAAAAGAAGCACCTAAGGTGAAAGACGATAAAAATATAAAAAATGTTATAGCTGTTATGAGTGGTAAAGGGGGAGTAGGAAAGTCTACAGTTACTACACTTCTTGCTAAAGAATTGAGAAAAAAAGGATACTCAGTTGGAGTTATGGATGCTGATATAACAGGACCTAGTATACCAAGACTTATGAATGTCAGAGAACAAAGAATGGTAACTGATGGAAAAAATATGTATCCTGTTGTAACAGAAGATGGAATAGAAATAGTTTCAATAAATCTTATGATAGATGAAAACGAACCTGTTGTATGGCGTGGACCAGTTATTGCAGGGGCAGTTATGCAATTTTGGAACGAAGTTGTTTGGGGTGATTTAGATTATCTTTTAATAGATATGCCTCCAGGAACAGGAGATGTTCCTCTAACTGTCATGAAAAGCTTTAATATAAAAGGACTAATTATGGTTTCTATACCACAAGATATGGTTTCGATGATAGTTACAAAAGCCATAAAAATGGCAAGAAAAATGAATGCCAATGTAATAGGTTTAATTGAAAATATGAGTTACATAACTTGTGATTGTTGTGATAATAAGATATATTTGACAGATGAAAATGATATTCAAAATTTCTTAAAAGAAAATGATGTTGAACTTTTAGGAGAGCTTCCTATGACTAAACAGATTGCAAAATTGACTAAGGGAGAAAGTGCCTACCCAGAAGAAACATTCTCTAAGATTGCAGATAGAGTTATAGAAAAGGTTAAAGCTTTATAAATCTAAATAAATTGAGGTGTATTATGGTAAAAATAGAAGTGGCAAAAGCTATTAATTTTAATAAACTTATAAATTCAAAAGAAGCTGAAGTTGTAAGTATGAGAATATTAAACGAAGCTAATAGTTATATCTCTTTATTTTCACTTGCTAAAAATGAAGAGATAACTGCTGAAGCTATGTTAGGAAATAGATATTATTATTGTTTCAATGGAAATGGAGAAATATTTGTAGAAAATAATAAAAAGTCTATTAAGACTGGAGACTTTTTAGAAGTTTTAGCTAATAATAATTATTCTGTAAAATCTTTGGATACTTTAAAACTTATTGAAATTGGAGAGAAGATAGGAGATGAAGCAATGGAAAATCAAACTTTAAAAATGTTAGAAAGTGCAAGTGCATTTAGTCTTGCTGATTGTGTTGACTACAAAGAAGGACAAATTGTTAGTAAAAATTTAGTAGCAAAAGCTAATTTAGTTATAACTGTGATGTCATTTTGGAAGGGAGAATCATTAGATCCTCATAAAGCACCAGGAGATGCACTAGTTACTGTTTTAGATGGAGAAGGGAAATATATAGTTGATGGGAAAGCTTTTGTTGTAAAAAAGGGAGAAAGTGCAGTTTTACCTGCTAATGTTCCTCATGCTGTTGAAGCAGAAACTCAAAATTTTAAAATGATGTTGACTTTAGTAAAATAAAAATCTAAATTTGAAGAGGCTGTTGCAAATTCATAAAGAGTAAAAAAATAGTTTGTTACTGAGTAAATTTACATTCGTAATTCACCTATTTTTTACTTTAGGATTGCAAATTTGTAACAGTCTCTTTTTTTATTTAGAAAATAAATAAAAAAAATAAAAAATATAGATACTTATTTCTATCTTTATGATATAATATAATGTCAATTTAAAATCTATGGAGATAAAAATGAATAAAGCGATTTTTTTAGATAGAGATGGAACAATAAATGTGGAAAAAGACTACATTTACAAATGTGAAGATTTAGTTTTTGAAGAAGGTTCAGTGGAAGCTTTAAAAACTTTAAAAAATTTAGGATATATTTTAATTGTTGTAAGTAATCAATCAGGTATAGCTAGGGGATATTTTACAGAGGAAGATCTAAAGGCTTTTAACGATAATATGAATGAAAAGTTAAAAGAAGAGTCTGTTGAAATAACAGAGTTCTATTGTTGTCCTCATCACCCTGATGGGCTAGCTGAGTATAAAAAAGTTTGTGATTGTAGAAAACCTAACAATAAAATGTTAGAAGATGCAATTAAAAAATATAATATTGATAGAGAAAAATCATATATGATAGGAGATAAGGTCTCAGATATAGGAGCAGGATTAAAATCTAAATTGAAAACTGTTCTTGTAAAGACTGGTTATGGCTTGAAAGATATGGAAAAGATAGATAAAAATGAAACTTTAGTTTGTGAAAACTTAAAAGATTTCTCAGAAGTTTTAAAAAGAGAAAAGTTAAATGAATTACTGTTTGAAGAATTTTTAAAGAAAGTTCAAATAAAAAATGTTGTAATGGACAGTAGAAAAGTTACAGAAGGTTCACTGTTTTTTGCAATAAATAATGGGAATTCTTATGTTAAAGATGTTTTAGATAAGGGAGCTAGTCTTGTTATAGCAGATAACACAGATGTAGTTGATGAAAGAATAGTAAAAGTTTCTGATACTATTGCTACTATGCAAGATTTAGCAACAAAATATAGAAATAAATTAGATATACAAGTTATAGGAATAACAGGAAGTAATGGAAAAACCAGCACAAAAGACATAATTTATTCATTACTTTCTAAAAAAGCTAAGACTTTAAAAACTGAAGGGAACTACAATAATCATATAGGTCTACCTTATACACTTTTAAATGTTACAGATGAAGAGAAATTTGTAGTCTTAGAAATGGGAATGAGTTCTCTTGGTGAAATTAGAAGGTTAGGAGAAATTTCAAACCCTGACTATGCAATAATAACTAATATTGGAGATTCACATATAGAGTTTTTAAAGACAAGAGACAATGTTTTTAAGGCTAAAACAGAGCTTTTAGAGTTTGTAAACAAAGAGAATACTTTTGTCTGTGGTGATGATGTATATTTAGCAAAGCTAGATGTGAATAAAATAGGTTTCAATGAAGAGAATAATTACAGAATAGAAAGTTATGAATTTTCTGATAGAGGTAGTAAATTTACTTTAGATGGAAAAGAATATCAAATGTCTTTACTAGGGAAACACAATATTTCTAATACAGCTATTGCAATAGAACTGGCAAAGAAAATTGGGCTTAGTGAAGAAGAAATAAAAGAAGGTTTGAAAAATATAAAAATTAGCAATATGAGATTTCAGGAAATAAGAGTGGGGGAAGATATCTATATCAATGATGCTTACAATGCAAGTCCTACTTCTATGAAGGCATCAATAGATACTTTAAATGAAATCTATAACGATAAATACAAAATAGCAATTCTGGGGGATATGCTAGAATTGGGAGAAGATGAAGTAAACTATCATGTTGAAGTATTAAACTATCTGCTTGATAAAAATATAAAATTAGTATATCTATATGGTGAAAGAATGAAAAAAGCCTATGATATATTTATAAAAAACAATTCGGAAGAATATAGATTTTGGCACTATTCAACTAAAGAAGAAATAGTGGAAAGTTTAAAAAGTATTAAAATGGAAAAAGTGATTTTATTAAAAGCCTCAAGAGGAACAGCCTTAGAGGATATAATAGTGAAAGAGTGAGGGGACAGTCATGTTATATTTTTTAGCGGGATATTTTGGAGAACTTGAATTTTTAAAATCAATTTATTTAAGAACTTTTTTAGCTTTTGTAGTATCTTTTTGTATAGTCTTATTTGTAGGAAAACCATTTATAAAGTATTTAAAAGTAAAAAAATTTGGTGAAGAAATAAGAGATGATGGACCTAGTTCACATTTTTCAAAAAAAGGTACTCCAACTATGGGCGGAGTTTTGATTATAGCATCAGTACTTCTAACAAGTTTATTGATAAATGACTTAGCAAATAAATTGATATTACTTGTTTTAATTTCTATGCTTATGTTTGCAGCAATAGGTTTTATTGATGATTATAGAAAGTTTACTGTCAGCAAAAAAGGTTTAGCAGGAAAGAAAAAATTGTTATTTCAAGCTACTATAGGGCTAATGATATGGGCTTATCTATACTATATTGGTTTTACAGGAAGACCTATGATAGATTTTTCAATAATAAATCCTATAAGTGCCCATCCATATTACATAGGTGCAATAGGAATGTTTATTTTAATTCAGCTTATACTTATGGGGACATCAAATGCAGTAAATATTACTGATGGACTTGATGGTTTGGCTATAATGCCTATGATAATATGTTCAACTATCTTAGGAGTGGTAGCATACTTTACAGGACATACAGAATTAAGTTCTCACTTGCACTTATTCTATACTGTTGGTTCAGGAGAGTTATCTGTATTCTTAGCAGCAGTAACAGGTGCAGGTTTAGGTTTCCTATGGTATAACTGCTATCCAGCACAAATATTTATGGGAGATACAGGTTCTTTAACTCTTGGTGGAATTTTAGGAGTTATAGGAATTATTTTAAAACAAGAATTATTATTACCAATATTAGGATTTATATTTGTACTTGAAGCACTATCAGTAATACTTCAAGTTGGTTCATTTAAGTTAAGAGGAAAAAGAATATTTAAAATGGCACCTATTCATCATCATTTTGAGTTGATGAATATACCAGAGTCAAAAGTTACTTTAAGATTTTGGATAACAACACTTATATTTGGAATAATAGCACTAGGAACAATTAAAATGAGAGGGATACTATAATGAAAAAAGTAATGGTTTATGGAATGGGGATAAGCGGAACAGGAGCGAAAGCACTGTTAGAAACAGAAGGTTATGAAGTTATTTTAGTTGATGATAAAAAAGCTATGACATCTGAAGAAGCTATACAACATTTAGATAATATAGAATTTTTTATTAAAAGTCCTGGAATACCTTACAATAACTTTGTTAAAGAAGTTCAAAAAAGAGGAATTAAAGTCTTAGATGAAATAGAAGTTGCATACAACTATATGACAGAAAAGAATTTAAAAACAAAAATTATTGCAATTACTGGTACTAATGGGAAAAGTACAACAACAGCAAAAATATCAGATTTATTAAATCATGCAGGATATAAAACTTGCTATGCTGGAAATATTGGAAGATCATTATCAGAAGTTCTATTACATGAAAAGGATTTAGACTTTGTTTCTTTGGAACTTAGCTCATTCCAATTAGAAAATGTTGAAAATTTTAGACCATACATTTCTATGATAATCAATATGGGACCAGACCATATAGAAAGATATAAGAGTTTTGATGAATACTATGATACAAAATTCAATATCTCAAAAAATCAAGATGAAAAGCAATATTTTATAGAAAATATTGATGATGTAGAAATTGAAAAAAGAGCCAAACAAATAAAAGCTAAAAGAATTTCTGTGTCAAAATCTAAAGAAGCAAATGTTTATGTTGCAAATGATAAAATTTATGTAGGAAAAGATTGTATAATTGATGTAGATAAATTGAGTCTAAAGGGTATACATAATGTAGAAAATACTCTATTTATGGTAGCTACTTCTGAAATTTTAAATATAGATAGAGAAAAATTAAAAGAATTTTTAATGATAGCAACTCCTTTGGAACATAGAACAGAATTGTTCTTTAACTATGGAAAAGTAAAATTCATAAATGACTCAAAAGCAACAAATGTAGATTCTACAAAGTTTGCTATTCAAGCAAATAAAGATAGTATTTTAATCTGTGGTGGTTATGACAAGGGAGTAGATCTAGCACCATTAGCAGAAATGATTAAAGAAAATATAAAAGAAGTATATTTAATAGGAGTAATAGCTGATAAGATTGAAACTGAATTGAAGAAAGTAGGCTATGAAGCTGCTAAAATTCATAAATTAGAAAATATAGAAAATTCTCTTTTAGATATGAAAAAGAGATTTACTAAAGATTCTGATGAAGTGATACTACTTTCTCCAGCAACATCAAGTTATGACCAATTTAATTCTTTTGAACATAGAGGAAAAGTCTTTAAAGAGTTAGTTTTAAAAATCTTTGGGTAGGTGTACAAAATGAGAAAAGTAATACTTACGACAGGTGGAACAGGAGGACATATATATCCTGCACTAGCTGTTGCAGATAGATTAAAAATGAAAGGTGTGGAAGCAGTATTTGTTGGAAGCACAGAACGTATGGAGCATGAGATAGTTCCAGATAGTGGACATAGATTTATAGGGCTTGATATATCAGTTCCTAAAGGCTTTAAAAATATAAGAAAATATTTAAAGGCTATAAGAACAGCTTACAAGATTATAAAAGAAGAAAAGCCTGATGCTATTATAGGTTTTGGAAATTATATATCAGTACCTATAATTATTGCAGCTATCTTACTTAGAAAAAAAATATATTTGCAAGAACAAAATGTAAATATAGGTTCGGCAAATAAATTATTTTATAAAATGGCAAAGATGACTTTTCTAGCCTTTGATAAAACTTATGATGATATTCCTATTAAGTCTCAAGATAGATTTAAAGTAACAGGAAATCCATTAAGAATAGGTATAGAAGATTTGAGATATGCCAGCGAAAGAGAAAAATTAGGTGTAGGACCTAATGAAAAAGTTTTGTTGATTACAGGTGGAAGTTTGGGAGCACAAGATATTAATAATACTGTTATGAAGTATTGGGAAAAAATTTGTGCTGAAAAAAATCTTAGAATTTACTGGGCTACAGGAAATAATTTTACTGAATTAAAAAAAGTTTTAAAAACAAAGAAAGAAAATGACAGAATAGAACCTTATTTTAATGATATGTTAAATATTATGGCAGCAGCTGATTTAGTTGTGTGTAGAGCGGGAGCATTGACAATATCTGAACTTATAGAACTTGAAAAACCTTCAATCATAATTCCTTATGGTTCGATAAAGGTTGGGCAATATGAAAATGCAAAAGTTCTTAAGGATTACAATGCAGCTTATGTTTATACAAAAGATGAATTAGATGAAGCGATGAAGAAAGCCCTTGAAGTCATAAGAAATGATGAAAAGTTAAAAAAGATGAGAATTAGGTTGAAACCATTGAGAAAGCCTAATGCAGCAGAGGAGATTATAGCATATCTCGATATTTGGAGGAATTAAGGCAATGGAAAGAATTTATTTTATTGGAATAAATGGTATAGGGATGAGTGGACTTGCCAAAATAATGAAATGTAAAGGTTATGAAGTAAAAGGTGCAGATATTTGTACTAACTATGTAACAGAAGAACTTTTATCAATGGGAATAACTGTTTACAATGAACATGATGAGGAAAATGTAAAGGGATCAGACTTTGTTATTGCTTCAACAGCTATAAAAGAAACTAATCCTGAATATGCTTATGCTAAGAAAAATGGTATAAAAATTCTAAAAAGAGGAGAGTTGTTAGCTAAACTTCTAAATAGAGAAACTGGTATAGCCATAGCAGGAACTCATGGAAAGACTACAACTTCTTCTATGCTTTCAGCAGTTATGTTAAAAAAAGATCCTACAATAGTTGTAGGAGGAATTTTACCAGAAATAAAATCTAATGCCAGACCTGGAAAAAGTGAATATTTTATAGCTGAGGCAGATGAAAGTGATAATTCATTTTTATTTATGAACCCTGAATATTCAGTTATTACTAATATTGATGCTGATCACTTAGATGTGCATGGGAATTTAGATAACATTAAAAAATCTTTTATAGAATTCATCTTACATACACAAAAGGAATCTATAATATGCATGGACTCTAAAAATTTGATGGATGCAATTTCAAAACTACCTAAAGAAAAATCTGTAACTACTTATTCAATAAAAGATGAAAGTGCAAATATATGTGCTAAAAATATTAGAATAGTAGATAGAAGAACTATTTTTGAAGTTTATGTAAATAAAGAGTTAAAAGGAGAATTTTCTTTAAATATTCCAGGAGAGCACAATATACAAAACTCTTTACCTGTAATCTATTTAGCACTAAAATTTGGACTTAATAAGGAAGAAATTCAGGAAGCTTTAAATCAATTTAAAGGTTCTAAAAGAAGATATGATGTACTATATGATCAAGAATTAGAAAATGGTTATGGTAGTAAGACTAAAAGAGTTAGAATAGTTGATGACTATGCTCACCATCCAACTGAAATAAAGGCAACTTTAAAAGCTATAAAAAGTGTGGATAACTCAAGATTGGTTGCAATATTCCAACCTCACAGATATAGTAGAGTTCATTTTTTATTAAATGAATTTAAAGATGCTTTTGTAGATGTAGATAAGGTAATACTTTTACCTATATATGCAGCTGGAGAAAAGAATGAATTTAATGTTTCAAGTGAAATATTAAAAGAACATATAAATCACAGTAATGTAGAACTTATGAATGAATGGAAGGATATAAAAAGATATGTAACTAGAGTAAAAAAAGACTCTACATATATTTTTATGGGAGCTGGGGATATATCAACTTTAGCTCATGAAATTGCTGAGGAATTGGAAGGATTGTCTGATGAAAATTTTTGATAACCAAGAGATGAAAAATTATTCAAATATGAGAGTTGGGGGAAAGGCTAAAAGACTAATCATACTTGAATCAAAAGAAGAAATAATAGATGTATATAAGAATGAAGAAAATACTAATATTTTCATTCTAGGAAATGGAACTAATGTTTTATTTACTGATGATTTTATGAATAAGACTTTTGTTTGTACAAAAAAATTAAATAAAATAGAAGATTTAGGATCAAATTTAGTTAGAGTTGAAACAGGTGCAAATCTAAAAGATTTAACTGATTTTATGAGAGATAAAAATTATTCTGGAATTGAAAGCTTATTTGGTATACCAGGCTCTATAGGTGGACTTGTGTATATGAATGGTGGAGCTTTTGGAACAGAAATATTTGATAAAATAGTATCAATTGAAGTATTTGATGAAAATCATCAAATAAGAGAAATAAAAAAAGAAGATTTAAAAGTGGCATATAGAAAAACAGAAATTCAAGATAAAAATTGGTTAGTTTTAAGTGCAACTTTTAAATTTGATGATGGCTTTGATGAAGCTAGAGTAAAAGAAATAAAAGAATTAAGAGAAAGTAAACATCCTTTAGATAAACCAAGTTTAGGAAGTACATTTAAAAATCCTGAAGGAGACTTCGCAGCAAGATTAATATCAGAATGTGGTCTAAAGGGAACTATAATAGGTAATGCTCAAATAGCTGAAAAACACCCTAATTTTGTATTAAACTTAGGTGGAGCTTCATTTGAAGACATTACAAATATTTTAACTTTAGTTAAAAAATCAGTGTTTGAAAAATTTGGGGTAAAATTAGAAGAAGAAATAATAATTGTTAAATAAGAGGCGAAAAAGAAAATGAAAATAGCAGTTTTTATGGGGGGAACTTCATCAGAAAAAGAGATATCTCTAAAAAGTGGAGAAGCAGTTTTAGAAACACACCAACATTGTCATCTGTGCCAAACTTTTTTCTTAAACTGAATGCAGGAATA
>OGWW01002044.1_pt1 | contig 9834 bp, 9 predicted proteins | sample 1576131 | NCBI WGS metagenome assembly OGWW01 (sample SAMEA3541576, study PRJEB24748) | human gut metagenome | biome: human gut; feature: human-associated habitat; material: faeces | place: China | collected 2012 | reverse complement strand
ACCTACTACGCTGATCTGCCCGCCACGTGGCAGGATAAAACCGGCAATCATAAAGATTGCCGGTTTTAGAAATAATATTAAAATTTAGCGACTTTTTTCAACTCACGGATTACTGTATTATTAAATTCGTTATGAGCATAATCACTGCGGGCAATGATAGGATATTCAATCATTTCTTCATCATTAACACGGTCTTTTATTACCTTTCCAGTAAGACCATTAACAAACATTATGCGAGCTTTCTGCGTAAATTTATAATAATCTTCCCGCATACCCATCTGCGGTTCCAAACTCAACTCATCCAAGCTCATCATCAAGGCCATATCAGCACCTGTTTTAGCCATGATACGTTTGAGCATTGCTTCGTCAGGACCATTTTTACCTACTACTGCATAATTTTCTTCTTTCAATGCTTTATCCAATAATACTTCATCTACCATATCAAATTCAGGAAATTTGAAATAATCCATACATTCATTAAAGAAAACCTGACCGGAAAGCTCATCATCAGCTACATTATTTGCCAACGGCAGAATAGCAATCTTCGCAGCTTCCGCTTTCCCAGATACGGGGACAGTAAAACCAACAACAACTAAAGCCAGCAATAAATAACGCAAAATATTTTTCATTAATATAACCTCCTCAAAATAACTATCAACTATAAGTTATTTTAACATAAATCAAGTTAAAATAATAGAGCAATACCAGCCATTATATCAATAATGATAATAATATTATTTGATTTTACATAAAAAAAAGGGCGATCGTATGATCGCCCTTTTAGAAATAGCGTGACTAAAATTAGAAAGTGAAGATAACTTCGGACCAGATAGTTTTATCGTTTTTGTTGTTGTTTTTAGCATCAAAATCGGAATATTCAACAGCACCAACGATGTTTTTAGCAAAAGTATAATTTACACCAATCATATAACCATCAAAGCCACCGTCTTTACGGAAGTCGTTAGCCAAATCAGTGTTCATACCATGATGGATGTAAGTTCCAGCCGGTTGATCATAATATTTAGCATAAACACCATAAGAACCAGCTTTAGCAGCTTTAGCTCCTTTGTATGCCAAACCAATTACATAACCGTCTTTATCAACTTTTTGTCCGCCAATTTCTTGTTTATCAACATCAGATCTCAGATAGGTAGCATCCAATTTGAAATCACCAAATTTATAATCAGCACCAATGCTCCAGATGGAATCATCTTGTCCACCAAGATTAGTAACATCTTTAAAATCATAGTAACCAGCATTCAAGCCGAGTGCACCAACTTGACCACCCAAAGTAGCAGCCCAGTATTTGCCAGCCAAAGAACCATCATTGAATTTAGGAGTTTTGCCATCTGCTTCTAATGCCACTGCAGTAGCATTAGCTACTTTGCCATATTGCAGACCTAATTTGATGTCTTTGCCGAAGCCCAGTTTTACAGCATCAGTACGATGGCTGAGGATATTACCTACGCCGCCACCCAAAGCAGTGTTATTACGACCAGCTTCTACTTTAACGCCGCCAATACGACCGGTAACGAAAGCACGTTGGAATTCAGTTTTTTCATCGCCTGCATCATTGATCAAATCTTGTTGGTTTTGAATCATACCAACATATTTCCAGTCTTCGTTGATCTGGCCGTTGAGCCAAATACGAGAACGCAGAGTGCTGGTGTGGTTAGTACCTTTCCAAGTACCTTTGTCATAAGATTGATACATAGCACGGATTTGAGCATTGATTTTAACGTTGTCGGATTTTTTCTCCAAAGCTGCAACGCGAACACCAAGGCTGTCCAGTTCGTCAGCAAATTCAGCTGCCAAACGGTCTACGTTAGCGCCTTTTGCCATTGCTTTTGCTACGATTTGAGCCATTTCGTAACGGGTCATCAGGCGATCGCCACCAAAAGTGCCGTTGCCATAACCGTCAACGATACCAGCTGAAGCCAGTTTGTTTACGGAGTCATACGCCCAATGGCCTGCCGGCACATCGGAGAAGGGGTTTGCAGCATAGGCAGAAGCAGTTACGCCCAATGCCATTGCCATTGCAAGTACTAAAGATTTTTTCATGTTTCTTTCCTCCTCGGAAATTTATTAAGCTTATAAAGACTTTGCGCTCAAATAAATAATTCCGAATCTCCTTTAGTGCGAGTTGCCTTGTTTCCTCTACTTACAGAAATCCATTTCATTATTTTTTTGATCTAAAAGTATAAGCTTTTATATATTCTAAACATTGGCCCTCCTTTTTGCAAGGTTAATTATTATTTATTTATTTTAACTGAAAATCAGTAAATTCATCATTTTATAAGCTTTTAATTATTTTTTCTGCCAATATCCCATAATTTTATTTTTAAAAATTGCATTATTACACCAAAAATTATTTTCGCCTATCCTATCTCTATTCTTATAAAATAAGGCCATTGTATATAACAAATGAATTATGTTAGAATAAGTAAATTACGAATATAAAGGAGGTCCTAAAATGAAAAAAACGCTGCTTACAGCAGGTATCATCCTGGCAGCCTGCCTGCCTTCATTCAGCTCCGAAGCCTCAAATAATATTATTCCGACCCCCTCTCGAAACAGCTATTATCAAAACGTCAGCAGTTATACGAACATAACCCTGGGCATGGCCGATAGGGAACGCAAAGAACAGGAAGCCTGGGACCGCGAAAAGAAACGGCGCGGCAAAGAATATGAATCCGACAAGCAAGAGCGCCGGGACCGTGAACGCTGGGAACGTCAGGAAGAGAAAAAACGCACAGAGGAAAACCGTCACCATAAAAAAGACAAAAAACGTAAGAATGACAGTGATTTTGAACGTCATCGCAAATGGAAATTCGACCCTTCTCAATCGGGAGGAGAAGGTGACTGACAGCAGGAACCAAAAAAGGGGCAGCTGATCATAGATCAGCTGCCCCTTTCAATAATAAACCTATTTAAATTGAGTCACCTTTTTCAAATAACTGCGTACAGTCTTGGCAAATTCTTCGCTCTTCCAATCACTGCGTACAGTCAAAATCTCTTCAATTTCCATATCGTCAGAATACTTTTTAACATAATATCTGCCGGTAACTTTGTTCAAAAATGCAAACTCACCGCTCATATCCAGCTTCAAAGTAGGCTCGCGACGGGGAAACAAAGCTTTGTCATCCAGTTTATCAAGCGACATGGCAATAACGATATCCGCACCGCTTTCACGGGCAATACGTTCCAGGTTGGCTTTACTGAAATCAGAAATATTCCTGCTGCCTACTGCCTTATCCACAACGTCCTCGGCAATCATATCAAACTCAGGAAACTTAAACGTATCCATGATCTCTTCCATGTAAATCATACTTGCAGTAGTGTTATCTTCTACATGGTTAGCCAGCGGAACAACAGCCAATTTTGCGGCTTCAGCCTTACCTGCTGCCGGCAGTACAAAACAAACAGCCAAAACAGCCATTAGTACAAAATTCATAATTTTTTTCATTAAAGAGCCTCCTCTATACCAGATTAGATATCTACTCTGAACATCTTAGCACATTTTAACTGTAAAAAACAAGAGGAGATACAAATTTGCTTTTTTCACAAGAACCTTTGTTAAATTTTATTATGTTTCCTTTAAAAATATAAATGATAAAAAATAACGTCAGCCATTAAGGCTGACGTTATTTTTTATCAAACTACAGGTTATTTCCCCGCAACCTTTTTAAAGGCATTACGCACTACATTCTGCAATACTTCATGTTCCCAGTCACCGCGCACCGTAACGGCTTCCTCGATCGTTCTGGTATCACGCAGGTCTTTATAATAATAAGCACCGGTAACAGTATTCAGCGAAGCAAATTTGCCGCGCAGATCCATTTTCAAAGTTGCTTCTTTACGCTGCGGCATCCGCTTAGCATCCAGTTTATCCAGCTGCATGGCCACTACAATGTCAGCGCCGGTAACCTGAGCTACCCTCTCTAAAGCGGCTTTACTGTAATCAGCAAGGCCATTTTCACTGCCGATAGCTTCCAGCACTACATCCTCACCCAAAAGGTCAAATTCAGGATAACGGAACAGCGCCAAAGCTTCCTGCATGTAAATGGTACCGGCCAGTTCATCGCCGGCAACATGATTAGCCAACGGCACAACGGCTACTTTAGCCGCTTCGGCCTTACCGCCTAACGGCAGAGCAAAGCAAATCGTTACTAACGCCAAAAGCACATAATTAAAGAATTTTTTCATTATTTACCTCCTTCAGTAAAAAGCATCTGAAGATATCTTAACACATTTCCTAACAATCAAAAACTGTTTTGTTGAAAAAAGCGGCTGCCTAAGCAGCCGCTTTTAAATTTACAGTATCTAATTCAGTTAAATTAGAAAGTAATAGTCAGGTCAGTCCAGATTCTATGATCTTTTTCACTGCTGTCAAATTTGTTTTCAGTATCATAATATACAGCAGTCAGAACCATGTTTTTAGCAACAGTATAGTTAGCTCCTACGCCATAGCCTTTGAAGCCATCGCCACCAAAAGTATTGGCATCAGTAGTATGGGCAATATAGGTTTGGCCACCCTGGTCATAGTAGTTGGCAAACAGACCCCAAGTACCTTTTTCAGTAGCTTCAGCACCTTTAAAGGTCAGGCCGGCAGTCCAGCCGTCATCATCAATACCGTCAAAATATTTGTCTGCACCATCATAACCGCTGCCATCGCCTTTCAGATACATAGCATTCAGTCCGAAATCGCCAAAAGTAGTACCAGCGCCTACGAACCAGATAGCATTGTCAACACCAGAATCCTTCACACCGATATCTTTAAAGTTATAGTAACCAGCAGTTGCGTTGATTGCGCCAAAATCAGCAACGACTTCACCACCAGCATAAGTATGCGCAGCAATGCCATCAACTTCTGCAACATCTGCGTCATTCTCACTATTTGCACGACCAGCAGCACCCATAACTTTTACTTTATCGCCATAAGCAAGTTCGATACCATCAGCACGATCATCATAAATATTACCGTTAGCAAAGAAAGCATTATAACGACCAGCAGTTACAGCCAGACCGCCCAGTTTACCTTCAACATAAGCGCGTTGGAAATCAGTTCCTTCATCGCCTGCATCATTAGCAAAGTTTTGAACGTTTTCAATCATACCGGTATATTTCCAGTCTTCGTTAACTTGGCCGGTCAACCAGATACGAGAACGCAAGTCAGCTACATAACCATCGCCATCATTAGCTTTTGCTTTTTGATCTACATAACGGAAACGAGCCTCGCCAGTGATTTTTACGTTGTCAGATTTTTTCTCCAAAGCTGCAACGCGAACGCCAAGGCTGTCCAGCTCATCAGCAAATTCAGCTGCCAAACGGTCTACGTTAGCGCCTTTTGCCATTGCTTTAGCAACGATTTGTGCCATTTCGTAACGGGTCATCAGGCGATCGCCACCGAAAGTGCCGTTGCCATAACCGTCAACGATACCAGCTGCTGCCAGTTTATTTACGGAATCATATGCCCAATGACCTGCAGGTACATCGGAGAAGGGGTTTGCAGCATAGGCAGAAGCAGTTACGCCCAATGCCATAGCCATTGCTAATACTAAAGATTTTTTCATTGTTATTTCCCCTTTCGGAAATGTTTTATTTTTATAAAACGTCCCGGAAAGGAATCTGTGCGCATCAGTTTGCTTCATGCGAGTTACCTAGTTTCCTCTACTCGGCGCACTGCTTTGCTTCGATACTTTCCTCAACGCATTATAAACAGGTTAAAAAACAATTATTATCCTATATATAATTCATTGTTTGGATATATTTTACATTATTTTCAGAATTATTGCAAGTTATTTTGTTAAAAATATAACTAATGATTGTATTTTTCTTTATTTTCGGATAATTCGCTGTTTTTACCAAAGCGTTACCGCGTCCTGTTTGCCAACGAAAAATTATTTTTACAGGCTATGCTTTTATAAATTACTTATTTGCAGCTGTACTACCGTATCTGCAGGCTATTTTCAACATATTTAAAAAGTTTTTAAATCTAATTGCTACTGCTATTTTCCGCAGAAATAGGTTAAACTATAGATACAGAAACTTATCTGCACAGGGTGAATTTTTTAAACTTCTCCCGGGTAAATACCTGTACTAAAAAACCTTTTAATAAGGAGGGATATTGTATGAAAAAACAAGAATTATCGTGGAAGGCCGGCGGCCAGCAGGGCGAAGGCTTAGAGAGCCTGGGTGAGATTTTCGCCGCAGCTTTATGCTCTCTGGGCTATGACGTGTATGGTTACCGTCAGTTTTCGTCCCGGATCAAGGGCGGCCACACCAGCTATAAGCTGCGTATCGCCAACCATCCGGTAGCTACGATCGCCAGCAGCTGCAATCTGCTGATCGCGATGGACCCGGACACACTGGAGGTGGATGCGCCTGAACTGACGGCCGAAGGCATTTTAGTTACCGATGCTGCCTGGCTGGAAGGTAAAAAGCCAAAGGTACGCACTGTTGCTCTATCCTGGAACGAATTGAGCAAAGCAGACGGTACAACACTGCCGAAAAACATTCTGGCTTTAGGCATCACCGCCGCTTTACTGGGCATCGATACTGCCAAACTGCTGCCGCTGCTGGAAAAACAATACGGCCGCAAAGGCGCCGAGGTCATGGAGACAAACCGCCTGGCGCTGGAAACAGGCTACGAATATATTAAAAATAATTATCATGATCTGCTGGCAGCCTTTACGATGCCGGAGCTGGAAAATCCACAGCCGAAGCTGTTTATGCTGGGCAATGAAGCAGTAGCTCTGGGGGCTTTGACCTCGGGCGCCAAATTCATGTCGGCCTATCCGATAACTCCCTCTTCAGAAATTATGGAATATATGGTAAAATACGCACCTGCCGAAGGCGGCGTGATGCTGCAGACGGAAGACGAGATCTCGGCCTGCACGATGGCGATCGGCGCAGCTCATGCCGGCGCCCGCGCTTTTACTGCGACAGCAGGCCCAGGCTTATCACTGATGGCGGAAGCAATCGGCCTGGCGGAAATGACGGAAACCCCGCTGGTCGTGATTGATACACAAAGAGGCGGCCCCAGTACCGGCCTGCCGACCAAGCATGAGCAGTCGGACCTGATGGCAGCGATCTATAATACACACGGCGACACTGCCAAAATCGTTATTTCGCCTTCTTCTATAGAAGAATCTTTTTACGACACTTTTGAAGCCTTTAATCTGGCTGAAGAATATCAATGTCCGGTCATCGTGCTTTCTGACCTGCAGCTGTCTTTAGGCAAACAGTCCGTAACCAGCCTTGATTACGGCAAACTGCAGGTGCGGCGCGGCAAGCTGGTCAAGGACGGATTGCCGGAAATCAAATCGCCGGAGTATTTTAAACGCTATGATCTGGAAGCAGAAGGCAGCATTTCCATGCGAGTCCTGCCCGGCACGCCAAACGGCATCAGCCTCGGCACCGGCCTGGAACATGATGAAGTCGGCCGACCTTCTGAAAACAGGGCCATGCGTACAGCACAGTCCGATAAACGCCTGCGCAAGGTCCGCAGCGTTGTTGATACATTTGAAAGCCCGCTTTATGAGGACGCTCCCTATCCGCAAAGCGATCTGCTGATCATTGGTATGGCAGGCACCCGCGCCGTCATCAGCGAAGTGGCTGAGGAGCTGCGCGAAAAAGGGCTGCGCGTCAATCATGTCCAGATTCGCCTGTTATCGCCATTCCCGGTCTGCGCTCTCAACCATTATCTGCAGGAGGCGAAAAAAATCGTCGTCGTCGAGCACAATGCCACGGCACAGCTGGCACGGCTGATAAAAATGAATGTACCGCCCTGTCCGGAGCTGCATTCTATCTTAAAATACAACGGTGATATTTTCTATAAAGAAGAATTGCTGGCCAAATGCAAGGAGGTGCTGTAAGATGTCGACTTTAGCTAGTTTTCAAAATCAGGTAAAACCCAACTGGTGTCCGGGCTGCGGTGATTACGCCGTTCAAATGGCTCTGCAGCAGGCAGCAGTAAAACTAAATCTGGAACCGCATCAGCTGGCACTGGTTTCCGGCATTGGCTGCAGCGGCCGTATCGGCGGTTATCTATACGCCTACGGCATGCATACAACTCATGGCCGTGCTCTGCCTTTTGCCCAGGGCGTTAAGCTGGCAAACCCTGAATTGACCGTTATCGCCTGCGGCGGCGACGGCGACGGCTTTGCCATTGGCACAGCGCATACTATCCATGCTATGCGCCGCAACGTCAATATCACTTATATCCTGATGGATAATCATGTCTATGGCCTTACCAAAGGTCAAACATCTCCCCGCAGTGATGTTGGCTTTAAAACCAAGACCACGCCGACAGGCAATATTGAGACCCCGATCGCTGCTTTGGAACTGGCTTTAGCTTCCGGAGCAACTTTTGTAGCGCAGGGCTTTTCAGCCCAGCTGCCGCAGCTGGTAGATCTGATCGTCGCAGCCGTACGTCACGAGGGTTTTTCCTTCGTCAATGTGTTCAGCCCCTGCGTAACTTTTAACCATACCAATACTTATGAATGGTTCCGCGAGCATCTGAGCGACGTCAAAGATATTGCCGGCTACGACCCGCATGATAAAGGTGCGGCCGCACGGCATATTATGGAAAAAGAAGGTATGCTGACCGGGCTGCTGTATGAAAACGACCGCGCTTCTTACGAACAGGCCAGCGGCCTTGCCGGTTTCAACACTATTAAAAACGTTGAAAAAATGCCGCAGGCAAACTTTAACAAACTGCTGGAAGGTTTTAAGTAAAAACAAAATAAGCAAAATAAAAAATACCACCCAAAGGGTGGTATTTTTTTATTAACAGCACTTTAAAACATATTCAAAAACAGGGTAATAATAAAGGCATTGATAAAATCAATGAACAAACTGCCGACCAAAGGTACGATAAAATAAGCTTTAGGCGCCGGCCCGTAACGCGCAACGATAGCATTCATATTAGCCATGGCATTAGGCGTGGCACCCATACCGAAGCCGCAGCCGGCAGCGGTAATAACAGCGGCCTCATAATCGCGCCCCATTAAATTGAAAATAACAAAGCGGGCAAACAAAGCCATCATCGCCGTCTGCGCCAGCAGCATTACCACCAGCGGCAGTGCCAGTTCGCTGAGCTGCCACAATTTCAGTCCCATCAATGCCATTGAAAGGAAGATCGACAGCGACACGCTGCCCATAACGTCGATTTCTTTGGAAAAAACTTCGTACCTTCCGGTCAGGTCGGACAGGTTGCGAATAACAGCAGCCGCCAGCATCGCCCCGATGTACGACGGGAAGGTAACACCAAAAGATGTTATCAGGCCTGTGATCCAGGAACCGATACCCATTGCCACCAAAAGCTGACCGATGCCGAAAAGGAAATATTCTTTATCGACAGCATAAGCTTCCTTCCCGACAACAGGAGTTTTATGCACAGGCTCCTGCACACATTCAAAACAGAAAAGATTGTCTTTATCGATCAGATAACGGGCGATCGGCCCGCCGATAACGCTGCCCATAACCAGACCGAAGGTTGCCGCAGCAATAGCCACAGTCGCCGCCCCCTGCGCGCCCATCTGTTCGAGCAGAGGACCGAAGGAACCAGCCGTACCATGCCCGCCGACCATAGGGATCGAACCCGTCGCCATACCGATCAGCGGCCCCAAATTAAAAACAGAGGCCAGTCCGATACCAACAAGGTTCTGCAGAACGATAAGCACGGCGCAGACAGCTACCAGCTTCAAAACGCTGAGTCCGCCTTCTTTCAGCATACGCAAGCTGGCCGTATAACCAATGCTGGTAAAAAACATCGTCATAAAAAATCCCTGCAGCGATGTATCCAGCGTCAAATGCCAAAAGCCTCCGGTC
>OGWW01002036.1_pt1 | contig 9868 bp, 9 predicted proteins | sample 1576131 | NCBI WGS metagenome assembly OGWW01 (sample SAMEA3541576, study PRJEB24748) | human gut metagenome | biome: human gut; feature: human-associated habitat; material: faeces | place: China | collected 2012 | reverse complement strand
TTAATTAAGCACACTAACTATATTATATGTTTAAAGCAAATGAAAATGTCTTTTTTTATCAAGAGTGTTTGGGCTTCATTGAAGCAGCCAATTTTGAGATAAACTCTGCACTCATATTACCTGTAAAATTAATCACGGAAAAATTATTTTTCCCATGCATTAACATCACCAATTCAATAATCGTATCATTCTTCTTTCGTACCATAATCTGACAATTTTCGGCACCGTCTTTGAAAGAAAGAAACGGTTCAAATCTTCCGGAATTCTTTTCTACCACTTTCAGAGCTTCATCATAATACTTTTGCCCTTTTACCTTGGCAGTAAGCATTTGCATACTCTTCAGATTAGATATTATCTCCAGAATTTCATCATCTTTTTCAGCATCACTTTTCATTATTTCCTCCATCATTTTCGGACTGATAGTAACACAAGTAAGATTTGAATCTCCTTTATGTTCTGTCAGAAAACGAGAAGCAAAGTCCTGAGCTGATACAGCTACAGACAGCAATGCCATCCAGCACATTAAAAGAACGCTCTTCATTATTTCTTTATCATATCGACTACACCTGCCCGCACACTGTCGGCCAAATGCTGGTCTTGTGATTTATTGATTCCCTCAGACAATATCATTAAAGCAGAAGATACTTGTTTGTAAGCTACTTCCGGATCATCATATGTATCTGTGTAAGCATCATAATTATAATCCAAAGCCTCATCGGCAAAAATGGTATGTTGTGCTATACCGCCCAATGAAAACATTACAGCAACAACTGCAGCAGCTTTGAACAAAGGCATAAATCTTCCTACCAATGTCAGGCGTCTTGCCTTCACTACAGGCGTTTCTACCTGAGCAAGAATACGCACGTCAAAGTCTTCACTCAGCCCAACCTCCTGCTGAATCTGCTGATAAACAAACAGATCTCTATATTGAAACAAATGAGCAGGAACCTTTTCCTGTGAGAAGAAAGTACGCAATTCCAACTCCTCTTCTAAAGAAGTTTCACATTGCCAATATCGCTCCAAAAGCTGTTCTATATACTTATAGTCCATATTCTTCAATCTCAATATACTGTTGTTTCACTTTTTGTCTTGCCCTGAAGAGGTTCACTTTAACCTGTTCCTCCGTCAGATGCAGGACTTTTGCAATATCCTTATAACTTTCGCCCTCTATATCCCGGAGCTGCATTATAAGCCGTTGTTTCTCAGGAAGTTCATTGATCAACCGATGAATAATCTTCATCCGTTCATCATTCACCAACTGTTCATAAGGACCAGAAAGATCAACCTCTTCAGCCATATCCGAGGTAAGTTCTACGTTCTGAGCTTCTTTCTTTTGACTCCTATCTATTGCCAGATTTTTTGCAACGATCAGGCAATAAGCTTCAATAGACTCAAACTGCTTCCACTCATCACGTTTATTCCAGACTCGTATCATGGTGTCCTGAACTACATCCTCTGCTTCTGCCCTATCCAGGGTTATTCTAAGCGCCAATCGAAAGAGTTTATCTTTCAAAGGAAGTATGTCGTTTCGGAAACTGATTTCTTGCATCTCTATAAGAATGACGGGTGAGAATATAAAAAGTTACAGGTACAATCGTATTTTTTTTGAATTATTTTTTAATACGTGTACCGCTATCTCCATTAATAGCTGATGCTAAGGTAATTATCACTTCTGAGACACCTGCATTAATTGCTTCAAAAGAATTTTCAAGCTTTGGAATCATGCCACCTTGAATAATACCATCAGCCACATATTGATCAAACTCAGCAGGTGTAATCTGCGGAATAACACTGTCGTCATCATTTTCGTCGCGCAATACCCCCTTCTTCTCAAAGCAAAAGACAAGAGTCACATCAAAAAACCGGGCAAGCGCCTTTGCCGTTTCCCCGGCAATCGTATCGGCATTCGTGTTAAGCATATTCCCTTCGCCATCATGAGTCAGCGGAGCCATAACCGGAACTACACCTTTATATATAAGGTCAGACAGCAAGGAAGCGTCTACCTTCTTCACATCACCTACAAAGCCATAATCAACTTCTTTCACTGGACGTTTGGCCGAGCGAATCACATTCATATCCGCCCCGGTCAGCCCTAAAGCATTCACCCCACGAGCTTGCAGGCCCGCTACAATATTCTTATTGATCAGTCCTCCATAGACCATTGTTACTACTTTGAGTGTTTCGGCGTCAGTTATGCGACGCCCATTCACCATTTTACTTTCAATGCCGAGTTGGGTTGCAATCTTTGTAGCCGATCTCCCTCCTCCATGAACAAGGACTTTGTGCCCTTCAATAGCTGCAAAATCATTTAATAATTGGTTGAGTGTGGCTTCTTCTTCTACTATTTTGCCACCAACTTTAATAACAGTCAGTTTTTCTCTCATAATTCTATATATTATATAAAGGAAGGTGCGTTAAAAGTCTGAGACAGCTATCAATATATAACTTTAAAAACGCAGATTAACGCTGATTACCGCAGAGTTATTTAATCTTTGCGTAAATTAGCGTAATCTGCGTTTTAATGATAACGAATTTTACTTTCGGACACCCTCGCCAAAGGTTCTATTATTCCAAATAGGTATATCCGTAAAGCCCGGAACGATAATTTGAAAGGAACTCTTTTCCTTCTTCCACAGAAATCTTTCCTTCTTTTACAGATTTTGTAACCCAGGTTTCCAATGTACGCACCAGCTTCTTAGGATTATATTGCACATAATCCAGCACTTCTGCTACAGTCTCGCCGTCAATGATCTGTTCAATAGTATACCCTTTTTCGTTTACAGATACATGTACTGCATTCGTATCCCCAAACAAGTTATGCATATCTCCCAGTATTTCCTGATAAGCACCAACCAGGAATACTCCCAGATAATAAGGCTCTTTACTTTTCAAACTATGCACAGGCATATAATGAGCTACATTCTTCGTAGAAATAAAGTTTGCAATCTTCCCATCCGAGTCACAAGTAATGTCCTGCAAAGTAGCTGACCGCTCAGGTTTTTCATCCAATCTTTGAATAGGCATAATAGGGAATATCTGATCGATAGCCCAGGAATCCGGCAGTGATTGAAATAACGAGAAATTACAAAAATATTTATCGGCCAATAGTTTAGACAGACCACGGAACTCATCCGGTGCATGCTTCAACCCACTTGCGATCTGATTTACTTCGCGAGTGATAGACCAGTAAAGACGTTCAATCTGTGCACGAGTTTTCAAGTCAACAATACCATGACTGAACAGATCGAGTGCCTCTTCACGAATCTGCTGTGCATCATGCCAGGCTTCAAGCATCTTGTTCTGATTCAAGGTATCCCAAATACCATACAGCTCCTGCACCAATTCGTGTGCGTCCGGTGCTATCTCTTCCTCATCATCCCATTCGGGCAGTGTGGTCGTTTCCAAAACTTCAAAAACAAGTACAGAATGATGTGCCGTCAATGCACGTCCGCTTTCTGTTATAATATTAGGATGAGGAATACCATTCTTATCACTGGCATCTACAAGAGTAGAGATAGAGTCGTTGACATACTCCTGAATAGAATAGTTCACACTACTTTCGCTGCTCGATGAACGTGTTCCGTCATAATCAACTCCCAATCCACCGCCAATATCAACAAATTGTACATTAAAACCCATGGAATGAAGTTGTACATAAAACTGGGAAGCTTCACGCAAAGCAGTCTTTATGCGGCGAATTTTAGTCACCTGACTACCAATATGGAAATGAATCAGTTTCAAGCAGTCTTTCATATCCTTCTTTTCCAGGAAATCAAGTGCCTCAAGCAATTCGCTGGAAGTCAATCCAAACTTACTGGCATCACCACCGGATTCTTCCCATTTACCACTACCGGAAGAAGCAAGTTTAATACGAATGCCGATATTGGGCATCACATTCAATTGCTTCGCCATCTTGGCAATGAGTTTCAGCTCATTCATTTTTTCTACAACGAGAAAAATACGCTTGCCCATCTTTTGTGCAAGCAAAGCAAGTTCAATATAACTTTCGTCTTTATATCCGTTGCAGATAATCAACGAATCAGAATCAGTATTAACAGCAATTACAGCATGGAGTTCCGGTTTAGAACCAGCTTCAAGACCAAGATTAAACTTCTTTCCATGACTGATTATCTCTTCCACAACCGGGCGCATCTGATTTACCTTAATGGGGTAAATGATGAAATTCTGTGCTTTATAGCCATACTCTTCAGCAGCTTGTTTAAAGCAATATGCTGTCTTCTCAATCCGATTATCCAGAATATCCGGAAAACGCAGCAACATGGGAGCTGCCACATCACGCAACTGCAGTTCATCGACCAACTCCTTCAGGTCGACACCTATACCATCCTTACGCGGTGTAACAACCACATGACCTTTGTCATTTATACCAAAGTACGAAGTACCCCAACCAGTAATGTTGTAGAGTTCCTCAGAATCTTCAATACGCCACTTTCTCATTTTAATGTATTCAGTTGTGTTTATAAAATATTTAAGGCAACAAAAATAGTTATAAATCCATAGTATACAATCAGAAAGACACGTTTTTTAAATAAGACAGGTTCGGAAGGCGCAAATAAGTCATAGTTTTAATAAATCGCGTAGCCGCTGCACTGATTTTTCAATCTGCGAGCGATCCTCTAATTCATCGGCATTAAAAACATACTGGGCCTGAGAATAGAACGGTGCACGTTTCTCCAACGCCTGAATGATAAATTCTTTCAGTTCCTCATCCTCTTTACCTTGTAAAATAGGACGCTGCTGTTTGGCAACACGCAGTCTATGAAATAAAACATCGGGATGGACATTCAAAAAAACAGTTTTACCATGATGATTCATGAAATCCATATTATCGAAGAAACAGGGGGCACCACCACCTGTAGAGATAACAACATTTTCAAAAGCACCTACCTCACGCAACATATTTCTTTCCAGTTCACGAAAACCTGCTTCACCGCGTTCGGCGAATAACTCTCCCACTGTCTTATGGAAACGCTCTTCCATATACCAGTCCAGATCAACAAACGGTACGTTCAGTGTTCGGGCAAAAGCTTTCCCTAAAGTTGTTTTACCGGCACCCATATAGCCGGTCAGGAATATACGAATCATAATTACCTATCTTTTCTTTTCAGAGCAAAGATAGGTAATATAATTATAGAATAAATAAAGTTTGTACTTCAATTTACTCTAAATTTGTTATGATTTTAAGCGATTTATATCCTGACGTGATCACTTAAATACTTTCACTCTTTCAGAGAGTGCTTTAAATTCTTTATCACCCGGTTCTCCAACCGGCATACCAAACGGCATTTCAGCAATCAGATGCCAACTGGCCGGTAATTCCCAGGTACGACGCACTTCTTCATCAATCAGAGGATTGTAATGTTGCAGAGAAGCGCCAAAACCAGCATCTTCCAACATACTCCAGATTGCTAACTGATGCATGGCCGATGTTTGTAAGGACCACCCAGGAAAATTATCTTTATAACTGACAAATGTATCCTGCAGCGTTTGCACAACATATTGATCTTCAAAGAACAATACAGTACCATAACCACTCTCAAAACAATTATCAATCTTTGATTCTGTATTTTTAAAAGCCTCCGGAGTTACAATCTTCCGTATAGCATCTTTCACTATTTCCCATAGTTTCTTATGATTCTCACCCAAGAGTAATACGACGCGGGTCGACTGAGAATTAAAAGCCGATGGTACGTGGGTTACCGCAAAATTTATGATACGCTCTATCTCTTCGTCAGAAACAGGTGACTGATTTGTGATTGAATAGTAACTTCTCCTGTGTTTCAGGACATCTTTAAATGATTTTTGCATCATAGTCTCCTTTCTTTGGGTTTATAATCTATTATATAGAGAACAACTGATCTTGAAAACTTGTTCGATAAGTAGTACTTCAAATTTAATTCATACTATGACAACGTTTTATTAAAATGCAAATGATCGCAGATTTTCGCAAATTAGAAGGTTTACTGTACTTGAGAGACGATATTTTTTGCGTGAATTTGCGATAATCTGAGTTTCAATGATAGGTTCATTTAACTAGAATACAGTACTTACTAAAATATATTTGTAACTTTACCACCCGAATAAATAAAAAGATGAATGGCAAAGCAAAAATTTTATGTGGTATGGGAAGGCGTAACTCCAGGCATTTATTCTTCCTGGACTGACTGCCAACTACAAATTAAAGGATACGAAGGAGCCAAATATAAGTCATTTGACAGCCGGGAAGAAGCAGAACGTGCTCTCGCATCATCTCCCTACGCATATATTGGTAAAAATGCCACAAACAAAAAAGAAAATAAACCTACCTTACACACGTTGCCTGCTGCTGTAATAGAGAATAGCCTTGCTGTAGATGCAGCCTGCAGTGGTAATCCCGGTCCGATGGAGTATCGCGGAGTACATGTAGCCAGCCAGCAGGAAATATTTCACTTCGGCCCAATGAAAGGTACAAATAATATAGGTGAATTCCTAGCATTAGTACATGGACTTGCCCTACTGAAACAAAAAGGATTCGATATGCCCGTCTACAGTGACAGTGTGAACGCTATCAGTTGGGTAAAACAAAAGAGATGCAAAACCAAATTGCCACGCACCGCTGAAACGGAACAGCTTTTTTTATTAATAGAACGTGCCGAGAAGTGGTTGAAAGAAAACACCTATTCTACCCCTATTCTGAAGTGGGAAACCAAAGAATGGGGCGAAATTCCCGCTGACTTCGGAAGAAAATAAACTACTTGAACTTCTTTATCAGAAAACTCGGATTCACACGCAGATAAACACCAAAAGAAAAACTGGTGGCACTACCTGGCTTTATCACTTCCCCATCTGCTTTAGTCATGGTACCAGGCAAATACTGATAAATATCTGCTTTAGCGCCAAGAGCATAATGCTTACCAAATGAGCGAGAATATTCTACAGAAAGGAAAAGAGTTTGCGGATCATTATAAAACGCCCAAAATCCAGCCTCCGCCCCTCAGGGGTGGCGGAGCAGTGGATAATATGTGCTCGATATCAGAGAGCCCCTCTTCTTTCGTGGAAACAGAGCCAAAATAAGGAATACCAAGCAAAGAGATAAAGTCCTTTGACATAAAATACCCACCTTTCACACGTATGTCTTTAAGATCAGTGTAAGCAGCAGCGTATAGCCCTACTCCTTTATCAAAAGGCCATAAATGTCCCGCCTGCTGATAATAGGCTACTGCATCCACTTCTACATTCACTCGTTTCAGCACCGGGCGATTTACGTTCCAGGTTACTCCGGCTCCAACAGAACCATTCATCAATGTTTGTACCGAATTAGTATAGATTGTATCCTGTTCTCCTCCACGATGCTGAATAGTCATTTGTACAGGAGTATAATAATGAAAACGAGCCTTAGGGTCATTGTATTTTATAAGCGATGACACCCCTACTATAAATGCTTCCTGGTGGGTATCTTCTTCAAAAATATAACTCAGCCAGTTGACCCATGCATCCAGATGTAAATGCCGGGAATCATATAGAAATTGTAATCCCATCTCCGGATCAGCGGTCAGATTTAACTCCGGACTATAAAGAGGAGCAATCAGACCATGATTAGAGCCACCGTAAATATCTCCTAGGATAAGATTCACATGAGACAAAGCCAACTGCGCTCTGAAATAAGGCAAGATATGCGTTCCACGTTGGTATTGATTTCCTTTCCAGGTAGCTATATCATGATAGGCATAATTGGGAAATTTATAAGCACCGCTATAAATCAATGCATGTGCTCCCAACTCCAGTTTCATATTTTTCAGCGGATAATAGACAACTTTAGGTTCCAGCCACATACCCGGCAACGAATATCCTTTCATCACAGTACCGGCATACTCGTTATCTTTAAAAAAACTGATATTATCCAGTTCTACCGACAACTCTCCTACACGTTCAGGATTAATCTTGTAATCAGTCTTACATACTTTCTCCTCCACTTGTGCCCGGACCGTTGTAGTTGCTATGAGAAGCATCACCAAACAACCTGTCCATCCAATATATCTGCCGTATTTCATTTTACCATCTATCAAAGAGATTGCATATCATTCAGCCGCTTATAGTATCCGTTCATTTCCAATAACTCTTCATGCTTACCGCGTTCTACAATCTCTCCTTCATAAAGTACGCAAATTTCATCTGCATTCTTTATTGTCGAAAGCCGATGGGCAATAGCAATCGTCGTACGTGTTTTCATTAATCTTTCAAGAGCTTCCTGTACCAGACGTTCAGATTCTGTATCAAGAGCAGAAGTTGCTTCATCAAGAATCAAAATCGGAGGATTTTTCAATATGGCACGGGCAATACTGATACGTTGGCGCTGCCCTCCGGACAGTTTACCACCACGGTCTCCGATATTGGTATTATAACCATCTTCCTTTTCCATGATAAAATCATGGGCATTAGCAATCTTGGCAGCCTCTATCACTTGTTCCATAGTTGCATTTTCCACACCGAAAGCAATGTTATTGAAGAAAGTATCATTAAAAAGGATAGCATCCTGATTTACATTTCCAATCAAACCACGCAAATCAGATATACGTACATCCTTAATACTCGTACCATCAATCTTTATATCTCCTCCTTGCACATCATGATAGCGAGGCAACAAATCAACCAATGTAGACTTGCCGGATCCGGATTGTCCAACTAAAGCGATTGTTTTTCCTTTTGGTATTGTAATACTAACATCCTTCAGCACCTCTCTTTTTTCGTCATAACTGAACGTAATATTTTGAAACTCGATCTTGTCATTCAATCCGTTCAACGGCTTCGGATTCGGAGATTCTTTTATTTTGTTTTCTGCTTTCAATATCTTATCCACACGCTCCATAGAAGCCAATCCCTTTGGTATATTATAGCCCGCCTTTGAGAATTCCTTTAATGGATTAATTACGCTATACAAAATAATCATATAAAAAATAAAAGACGGAGCATCTATAGCAGAGTTATTACCCAATATCAACGATCCTCCAAACCATAACACAACCACAATCAACAAAGTACCCAAAAATTCACTCATCGGATGAGCCAATGATTGTCTGATAGCGACACGATTTGTAGCATCCCGATATTCGTTACTGCACTTTGTAAAACGATCCACCATTTTCTTCTCCGCAATAAAAGCTTTAATTATACGGAGCCCCCCCAAAGTTTCTTCCAGCTGCGACATGGTATCACTCCATTTTGCCTGCGCCTCCAAAGACTGGCGTTTTAATTTCTTTCCGACAACTCCCATCACCCATCCCATACCGGGTAATACAAGTATTGTAAACAAAGTCAACTGCCAACTCGTGATAATCAACGTACTAAAGTAGAAAAGGATCAAAATCGGGTTCTTAATCAACATATCCAACGAACTGGTAATAGAGTTTTCTACCTCACCGACATCTCCACTCATACGTGCAATAATATCTCCCTTACGTTCTTCGGAAAAGAATCCTAATGGCAATGACATCACTTTTGAGTATACCATTATGCGAATATCACGAACTACCCCTGTGCGTAATGGAACCATTACAGCTGAAGAAGCAAAATAACAAGATGTTTTCAGCAGTGTCATAAAAGCAAGAAATAATCCTAAAAAGAGTAAGGTAAGTGACGCCCCATTCGTCTGGATCATTTGGGTAACATAATAATAAAAATTATTCACCCCTATTTCTTTTAAACTTGCACCCGAATCCCATGGAATAAACTCATAAACTTTATTATCCATCTTAAACAGAATCTGTAAGATTGGGATAATTAATGTAAATGAAAAAACATTAAGTACAGCAGATAGTATATTCAGCAATATAGCCCATCCCAGATATTTTTTGTAAGGCGCCACGAATCG
>OGWW01002035.1_pt1 | contig 9871 bp, 7 predicted proteins | sample 1576131 | NCBI WGS metagenome assembly OGWW01 (sample SAMEA3541576, study PRJEB24748) | human gut metagenome | biome: human gut; feature: human-associated habitat; material: faeces | place: China | collected 2012 | reverse complement strand
CAAAATTAAACCTTTTTTTCCACACTATTGTTTTTTTTTGTACTTTTCGCAAAAATTTCAGTGGATATGGAACATTTGAAGAAGAAAAAAAGTTTTTCATGGAGAGATTTACTATATAAATCACTGCTATTTGTGGGCACTGTGACGCTGATTGTCTATTTCCTGCCACGTGACGGAAAATTCAATTACCAGTTTGACATCAATAAGCCCTGGAAATATGGGCAGCTGATCGCTACTTTCGACTTTCCTATTTATAAAGAGGATGCAGTAGTAAAAAGAGAGCAGGACAGTCTGATGGCTTTCTTCCAGCCTTATTACCAACTGGATAAAAACATCGAGAAAGACGCAATCGCCAAGTTGAAAGAGAATTATCATACCAATCTGAAAGGTATTCTTCCTTCCATTGATTATTTACGGTATATCGAGCGTACCTTAAAAGAAATCTATCAGGCAGGCATCGTATCGACAGAGAATATACAGCAGCTTCAAAAAGACAGCACTTCATCCGTCATGGTGATTGACGATAAACTTGCCAACCCGCAGGCTACCGAAAACATTTACACGGTAAAGAAAGCGTATGAACACCTGCTGACAGCAGACTCGACCCATTTCAACCGGGAAGTATTAAGACAATGCGCGCTGAACGAATACATTACTCCCAACCTCACTTTTGACGAGGAGCGCACCCAGGCCGCCAAAGAGGAGATATTAAATAATTATTCCTGGGCAAACGGATTGGTAGTCAGCGGGCAGAAGATTATCGACCGTGGAGAGATCGTTAGTCCGCATACCTATAATATCCTCGAATCATTGCGCAAAGAATCCATCAAACGCAACGAGTCTATGGGACAAAACCGTTTGATTCTCGGAGGTCAGGTTCTGTTTGTGGGTATGCTGATGCTTTGTTTCATGCTTTATCTCGATTTATTCCGGAAAGACTATTATCAACGGAAAGGCAGTCTGTCGTTACTATTCACCCTGATTGTGTTCTACAGTGTCATAACGGCTTTCATGGTGACACATAATATATTTAATGTGTACATCATCCCCTACGCGATGCTGCCGATTATCATCCGTGTCTTTCTTGATTCGAGAACCGCTTTTCTGACGCATGTCATCACTATATTGATATGCTCCATCTCCTTGCGCTTCCCTCATGAGTTTATTCTGACGCAGTTGGCAGCGGGATTAGTGGCGATATTCAGCCTAAGGGAACTATCGCAGAGATCCCAGCTTTTCCGAACGGCCTTATTAGTGATACTGACTTATGCAGCCATTTATTTTGCTTTCGAACTGATGACGGAGAATGGTCTTTCCACCGACTTCTCGAAGTTGAACATACGCATGTACACTTACTTTATCATTAACGGAATCCTGCTATTATTCACTTATCCTTTATTATTCTTATTGGAAAAGACTTTCGGATTTACTTCCAATGTTACTTTGGTGGAACTTTCGAATATCAATAACGATCTTTTACGGCAGATGTCTGAAACGGTTCCCGGAACCTTCCAACATTCCATGCAGGTGGCTAATCTGGCAGCAGAAGCCGCTATCCGCATTGGAGCAAAAAGCCAGTTAGTACGTACGGGGGCTTTGTATCACGATATCGGGAAAATGGAAAATCCGGCTTTCTTTACAGAGAATCAGTCGGGAGGAGTTAATCCGCATAAGAATTTGAATTACGAACAAAGTGCACAGGTCGTTATCAGCCATGTGACGGATGGATTGAAACTGGCGGATAAACACAATCTACCTAAAGCGGTCAAAGATTTTATCAGCACTCATCACGGACGGGGAAAAACAAAATATTTCTATATTTCCTGGAAGAACGAGCATCCGGACGAAGAGCCGAATGAAGAATTGTTCACTTACCCCGGACCGAATCCGTTTACCAAAGAGCAGGCTATCCTGATGATGGCGGATGCTGTGGAAGCTGCCTCGCGCAGTCTTCCGGAATATACGGAAGAAACAATCAGCAACCTGGTCGACAAGATTATCGACTCACAGGTTACTGAAGGCTACTTTAAGGAATGTCCTATCACTTTCAAGGATATAGCAACTGTGAAAGCTGTATTCAAGGAAAAACTAAAGATTGCTTATCATACCCGGATCAGCTATCCGGAGTTAAAGAAGTAAGCAGGCCGGCGCAAGCGTCTTCCAACACATCGAGTACATATTCAAATCCTTCGGCCCCTCCATAATAGGGGTCGGGGACATGATCTGCAGGAATACGGGTGCAGTACTCTGTCATGCGATGAATCTTTTTCCATTCTTCGGGAGAAGGTGCTTTGTCTTTCAGGTCGTCTATATTCCGGTCGTCCATACCGATTATCAAATCAAAATGACAGAAATCTTCTATACGGACGGGGCGCGAACGATGCACCAGTTGATAACCGCGACGAGCCGCGTGAGCACGCATCCGGCTGTCCGGCAGTTCGCCCTGATGATAAGACAAGATTCCGGCGGAATCTATCACAAACTCTTTTTCCAGTCCCGCTTCTTTTATCAAATGAAGCATCACGCCTTCAGCCGTAGAGCTACGGCAGATATTTCCAAGGCAGACAAACAATATCTTTTTCATAATTTCAGTTTTAACAGATTCAAGAATAAGTCAAATGATAATTTTGCGGAGTGCCCTGAAAGAGCTTAATTATATAGCGTAGGGCAACGCCCTACGTAAAAACGACAATCTGAATTTGCGCCCTGAAAGGGCATAATTGTATACAGTTCCGCCCTTTCAGGGCTTGTGGCTGGTGTGTTTTTTTCGTAGGGCGTTGCCCTACGCTATATAATTAAGCCCTTTCAGGGCACCCCAATAAATATATAATTGTAAGGCTTTCAGCCTAACTGCAAAATTCCCATTTAACCGATAAATTCTCATTTACCGGCGTAGCGCCGGAGCAAGGTTTCCATTCGGTATTCCCTGAAAGAGATACAGTTCCACCCTTTAGGGTATGTCTAAAACGATAACATGCCGAATGGAAACCTTGTTGGGGCGCTACGCCCCTAAATTCCCATTTAACGAACAATCATTTACAATGAGTTCAATATTTGATTTGCCCGGTTCACGGTTACTGCTGCCGGGGTTTCCGGCATACTACCCAAGTTGAACGGAGCAAGCATTTTCTCTATTTTCTTTAATCCGGCTTTATTTCCCTTTTTCTCAAATTCCTGACGGAGGATATTTATCTTCTCGTGCGCCTGAATTCCTTCAATCAAGCGTTCGAAACGGATACAGCTACGCGCTCCCGGATATACAAGATACGTATCTCCACCTGCCCAACTGCGGAAACGGGAATCGAGCAGCGGTTCCAATGACCAGCTGTTGTATGCCCAACGCAAATAACCGTCCAGGTGTTTCTTAGAAGAATAATAACTTATCCAGACAGCTTCTGCAGGATCGGAAAAAGTAAATGTATTGGGGTGAGCTTCCGTACAGCAGGTGTAATAGTTGGTACGTTTGTTCTCTGCCGCACGGCGGAGACGTACTTCTTCGGGGAAGTTCTGTCCGATTACGATACAGTAATCATATAGATCGGGCTCAATCTCCGCATGGTAATTTCCTGCCAACGAAACTTTGAAATCCGGATCTGCTTTACGAATCACCTTCAAGGTCTTCTGCATCACTTCCATCGGACGTTCATCCATTGCAATAGCACAGATATCGAACCATCCTTTTTCTTTCAGGTGCTTGGAGAAAGACGAAAGCATTGCTACCCACATTTCTTCGTAAGCCTCCTCGCCCGGTGCTGTTTTCACAAATTTCAGCGAGTTAGTTGCCTGGTCGTAATACTGGAATGACAACTCCCAGGGAACCATTGAATAACAGTTGATCTGTTTGTCAATGCCCACGCTCATCATAAATTCTACCCAACGGTCGAAAATGGTATAGTCGAAAGACCATGTGCCGTCCGCCCGTTTCATCCAGGTAACCATTGTATCAAAATAATCTTCCGTCTGACCGTTCCAGGGTTTGTGCATCAAAGTAGCCGTGATAATCTTTTGTCCGGCGTCTGCCAGCATTTTCATCAAAGGACGCATGGCGTCTAAATGCTCCTGACTCCACAAAGGAACCTGATAGTAACGTGCCACTGCATAAGGACTTTGCCACAAATCCAAGTGGTAAGCCCACTCCGAAGGCGCCGGAAGTTCGCGGGAAGAAACCGTAATTTCCAGATTCAGGCGTTGCAACAGACGAGAGCCGTCGTTGATTAGCAACTCCCCTTTATACGTTCCGGGAACAGCCGATTGAGGAATCCAACACTGCACCCAGACAGGCTGAACAGTACGGGCAGGCAAAGCCATCGCTTTCAGACTCGTATCAATCGGGTCGGCCACCAATAATGAATCATAATCCACCGCTTTCCGATGTCCGCAGGCACCTCGACCGTCTTTGTTCAATTCGTCCGTCATCACATAACGAACAAAACCGCCGGTGAATGCATCTTGGGGAAGAACGTTTCCTTTCTTGTCTTTGAAATCACCAAAGCTGAAATTCAGGTCTTTCAGTTCTACACCTGTCCATACAACCGCTTGCGCGTTCACACGTTCACCACGCCAGCCTTTCAAAGCAATCGTTTGCTGGTTCTTCAACCGGGGAAGCCCGTGTTTTGCGTACCGGACGTCTGTTGTACCCCAAGACACTTGTGTTGTTGTCACTGCCGCCCATTCTTTATCAGACGGCGTAGCAGGGTCGGGCAATTCCTGATAAGTCAGTAAAGGGAACTTCGGTTGTCCTGTCGGAACACCACATTGAGTGACTCCTTGCTGGGCAAAAACTGCGCCTACGCTAAAGAGACAAGTCAGGGAAAAAATAGTAAGTCGTTTCATGGTTAGTTAATTAAATGATTAAAGGTTTTTATTAGGGGGAAAAATATTCAATCACATGGGGTCTACATCATAATAGACAATCAAAGATTTATAGCGTTCATCTTCCAACATCTCCCGTTGGATGCGCAACAGCAACTCCCGGGCACGTCCCATCGGAGCGTTCTGCTCAATCTTGACGACAATCTTTTTGATAAACAACGTTTGGATACGGGCAACAGGAGGTTTATCCGGCCCCAACACCCGATTGCCAAATACCGCCCGCAGCTTATCCGCCATCACTACCGCCATCTGATCCAGCAATGCTTCATTATGATTTTTCAGATAAACATATACCAACCGGTAATAAGGAGGATAATGGAACATCTGCCGTTCCGCCAACTGTCCGCCTACCATGTCTTCATAATCATTGGCAATGACCTGATGAATGATAGGATGCTCGATGCTCTTGGTTTGCAGCACCACCCTACCCCGCTTGTTCTTACGTCCGGCACGTCCCGCTACTTGCGCCATCAACTGGAAAGCCCGTTCATAGGAACGGAAATCCGGATAATTCAGCATCGTATCGGCATTCAGTATACCTACAATACTGACATGATCGAAATCCAATCCTTTCGAAACCATCTGCGTACCAATCAATATATCCGTCTTTCCCTGTTCGAAATCCGCAATAATCTTTTCATAAGCAGAGCGGGTGCGTGTGGTATCCAAGTCCATTCGTGCCACTGCCGCTTCGGGAAAAAGAATTTTAATGTCATCTTCAATCTTTTCCGTACCAAAGCCACGGTTCACCAGTTCCGTACCTTCGCAGGCAGGACAGGATTTCGGCAGTTGGTAGGTATAACCGCAATAATGACAGGTTAGCTGATTGATTCCTTTATGATAGGTAAGGCTCACGTCGCAATTCTTACACTTGGGCACCCAACCGCAGGTACGACACTCCACCATCGGAGCAAACCCACGACGGTTCTGAAAGAGAATCACTTGCTCTTCCTGTTCCAAAGCCTCTTTCATGTATTGTATCAAGAGCGGTGAGAATTGTCCCACCATCCTCTTTTTGCGATGCAATTCCTTTATATCCACCGGAATAATCTCCGGCAATTGAATTTCTTTATATCGTTCTTTCAGTTGTACAAAACCATATTTCCCCTCCCCTGCATTCTGCCACGACTCGATAGAGGGGGTAGCCGTTCCCAACAAAGTTTTAGCTCCGTACATGGCAGCCAGTACAATCGCTGCGCTACGGGCATGATAGCGGGGAGCAGGATCTTGTTGCTTATACGTATTTTCGTGCTCTTCGTCCACAATCACCAATCCCAGATTTCGGAAAGGAAGAAACACGGAAGAGCGAACACCCAGGATAATATCGTACCCATTCTCTCCCAGTTGTTTCCGCCAGATTTCAACCCGTTCGGCATCGGGGAATTTAGAATGGTAGATCCCCAGGCGAGCACCGAAGACACGTTGCAGACGCTCTGTAATTTGAGTAGTCAAGGCAATCTCCGGCAACAAATATAAGACTTGTTTTCCCTGACGAATCGTTTCTTCGATCAGATGAATATATACTTCCGTCTTCCCACTGGACGTTACTCCATGAAGCAGACAAACGTTTTTCTCCTGAAAAGACTGAACGATTTCATCATGTGCCCGTTGCTGAAACTCATTCAAGGCGTTCAGCTCGACCACTTCTTTCTCCTGTTTATTCAACCGTCCGATTTCGTGATAGTAGATTTCGAAAATCTTCTTATCCACCAGTCCGTTCAGTACCGAAGGGGCCACATTAGCCCGTTGCAACAATTCTTTCTTGGAGACTTCTTTCGGAGTTCCGGTTCCTAAAATACCTGAATACTCTACATACTTCATGAGCAACGCCAGTTGCTTCGGAGCACGAGACAGAATATCAAACAGAATATGGAGTTGCTTTTCATCTGCCGTACCCGCAAGCCGCACTCGTGCCTCTGTCTTAGGCTTATAAGTACGTTTCAATTCTTCCTTTACAAAAATAGCTTCTTTATCGAGCAGGGACTTGATGGCAGTAAGAATGTTTTTTATGCCGCTATCTTTCTCCAGTTTAGTGACGGACTGCTGCGCATCTACGGCAAGTAAATCCAAAATGCGTTGTTCCCGTTCCGGCAATGGCGCATCCGCCTCAAAATCGGGATTATATTCAACAATCGTTTCACTCTCCAGCTTCAGACCGGAAGGAAGTGCCGCTTTATACACATCTCCCTGTGTACAGAGATAGTAATCGGCTATCCATTCCCAAAATTTGAACTGAACGGGTAGTAAAATGGGAGAAGCATCCAGCAATGCAGATATATCTTTCACTTCGTACTCCGTTGGAGCACAATAATGAACGTTAAGGACGATAGCCGTATAAAACTTCTTTCGCCCGAAAGGAACTACCACACGGCAGCCTATCTTCACATCTTCCGCACATTCGTCCGGCAAAGAGTAAGTGAAACTCTTCGGAAGCGGAAGCGGTAATATGACATCTACATATTTTTTCATTGCAGGTACAAAAATACAATAAAAAAATGGGGAATGAAAAAGAAGGAAGAGAGAACACTCAAAAGAAAAACGCTTCTTAAGGCAGGATTGGGCAGAAACAGTTTCGAGACTGCAACAGGGCAGCCCCCGAACAAAAAAAGAGTTCCCGTTCACCGGAAACTCTTTTTTATATACGATGTAAAATGACAGACTATTTAAAAAATATAGGCAACAGATACCTGCCAAGTCTTAGTCTTATAAGAAGCGTCTGTTCCTTCAATATCCGCAGTGTCGCCCAATGGGATATTGTAGTTAGCACCTACCTGCAGATGGTTCAGCAACTTCAAACCGGCACCCACATTAATACCTACTTGCGCTTTCTTCTTATCAATTCCCGATTTCTTTTCAAAATCGAAATAAAAATCAGGACCTGCAGCAAGATAAATACCGGCCATACTTCCCAAACCGATTGTATATTTCAGGTTTACAGGAATATCAATACCGTTTTGCTTGATAGTCAAATCCTCGTTTCCTTCAGAAACCTTTATACCTCTTTGAGCAAAAAGCAAGGCAGCATCTACTCCCAACCCTACGATTGGAATATTAAACTCGGCCATCGGACCAATAAAGAAACCGGTAAAATTATCCTTCTTAAAGTTATCGCCTACATTAGAGAAACTCGCCTTCGACAAGTTCAAACCTCCTTTTACACCAAAGTGTATTTGCGCCTGGGCAGGCATCGCCATACCGATACATACGGCAATCATTAAAGCACCAAAAATCTTTTTCATAAATTTACGTGTTTATAATTCGGGACAAAGATATATAATTAGAATAAATAAACACAATTTATCGGTTTTTTGTTCGCTCAAAGTCGCTGTTGTTCACTTAATCCGACGCCCATACCTTTATATTTGCTCTTTTGAAGATTGAACTTACAATAGAGCATCAGTTTCATCTAACACTCACAGACTAATAAGAAGTTCTTATTAGTTCAATTTTCATCCTATTTATCATCTATAAATATTGGAAAAATGATAGTTAATCAAATTTACTTCCTAATTATCATACATAACCTTTTCAGCCAACACGTACGGCAAGTGGTCTGCTCCAATGCAAGTTCTTTTTCTAAATGCCGCACCCGGTCACATTGCTTCAACCATTTGCTCTGCAGTGCATCATACAAAAATTTAGCTCCTTTATATATGGTGATTTCCTTATCTTGTTTGCCTAAAAGTGATGCGTATATTGAACAAACTTGAGATTTATCCATGCAATATCGTTCCAACTTTTCGATATACATCAATGTAATCCCCTTTTTATTCCGGTTGATAAAATCCTGAATACTTTCATCGTCGATGATGTCGATGTCAGCTCTTTGGTAGTCCACGGTAATTTCTCTTATCTCTATCAAGACCCAAATATATTCTGTCTCGAATCCGTACTTTGCAGCCGCTTCTTCTATACTAATCCATTGTGCCATAGCGTTTGTTCTTTTATGTGTGATACAATAAGGGATGAATAATGTTTTATTCATGTATATTAGCACAACGAGCATCCACTCTTTTTGCAGTCCGCCGGATGGAGATTGGCTAGGTTAAATTGTGGGGTAATTGATAACCGGCCGAATACAAGAAAGACGCAGATGCTGCTGTACCATTATCCACTTTCAAGGCTAGCTAAACCGACCAGAGAACAATGATAACAGCAGACACCCACGTCAATCGTTTATATATAACACATCTTTTACGAATATGTTGATATACATCCGTTCACGTGGAGTATCTACCGTATCATCTCCCTCTGTTTGAATTAGCTATTTCTGAAAGTGAGAGATAATACGCTTTTACTCCATATAGGAAATAAAAACCGCTTCCTGCCTGTTTCATCACGCTGATGGGCTGAAAGCGTATGACAAAGATATATGTTTTTTTTGAAAGGTAGCAGAAATATGGAAATAAATATAGGAAGTTCTGTATTAAAATGAATTTGATAAAATATAATCCTGTTTCTTATTTCTGATTACTGAAATCCGTCACTAATAAAAATAAATAAGCAATTTTACTCTCATACTCTCATCAATCGTTTGAAAAGCCTTTATTCATCGGAGTTACAGGTATGAGAGTAAGTATGATAGTAAGATGAGAGTAACTTTTACTCTCACCATGCCTCACACCAAGACAGGACCATTATCTTCTGACATACAGTACATTATCTACTATTACCAAAAGTATTAACAGCTATAGCATCAAGTATTAACTCCCTAAAAATCATATATTAATAGTTCGAAAATCAGGTATTAATGCATGGGAAACAGTATAATAACACCTATATTAGTAGTGACAATAAAAGCATTATAGATAAACTTATAACCAAGCTACCATCATCTTTCTACCATTTAAGCAGTGAATGTTCGTTAAAACACGAATATAGGATTTGCTTTTTATAGCATTGTTCGTATATTTGCGAACATTAAATAAAAGAGAAACTAATGTATGGAACAGCAGGAACAGATTGCTCGTTTTGCTAAAGCGTTGGGGCATCCCACCAG
>OGWW01002028.1_pt1 | contig 9903 bp, 8 predicted proteins | sample 1576131 | NCBI WGS metagenome assembly OGWW01 (sample SAMEA3541576, study PRJEB24748) | human gut metagenome | biome: human gut; feature: human-associated habitat; material: faeces | place: China | collected 2012 | reverse complement strand
AATTGAAGAGCATTTATTAATTGGATTGCTGTACGGTCATTCCCGCAAATAAATACATCCGGGACAGAAGCCATCTTTTGTAATTTTTTAACGACTATTTGAAAGTCCTGAAATTCATCAGAAGTTTCTGTTAATAAGCAATGTTTCCGGTCTAGTTCCAGGTGATTATCAGAAAGACATTCTTGTAATGCATCAAAACGTTCCTGAAAACCTCGTCCTACATTTGCGGAATAAATATCTCCAACAAAGGCAAAACGCTCGGCACCCTTGGAAATTAAATGATTTACAATCCGGTGAATATTTCTTTTGTTTTCCATAGTAACAATATCTATCATATCTAAAGCAGGATTATAATCCTTTGGTAAATCAACAGTAATAATTGGAAGATTATATTGTAACAATGCATTGCAGATAGCCCCATCACAAATTTCCACAAGAATAATACCTTTAATGGAAGGATCATTTAATGCAGTAGGAAAATCCATTTTTTTCAAATCACTTTCAGACATGATTCCAATTACAAGATGATAATGTGCATTAGATAAGATGGATTCAATACCTGTTAAAACCGCAGCCCAGAATTCAGAGTCTGGTGCATAGGTTTTGGTAAGAAACAGGATAGAACCATTATTCACATTAGATGGAGAAGTAACATCTCCCGATTCGGAAAAAAGTTCTTTGTTTATGTTATTGTAATTCAGTTCTCTGGCTTTATTTAAAACCAGCTGCTTTGTTTTCGAAGAAACTTCATTACTGTTTTTTAAAGCTTTAGCAACAGTATTTCTGGATAAGTTTAATTCTTCGGCTAATTGTTTAATTGTGCATTTCATACTACCACCTCCAGATTTATTGTAACACTTTATTAAGAATAAAGGAAGAAGAAAATGTGCAAAAAATGAAAATGCACGAAATGCACAAAATAACAATGAAAAGATGTATAACATGTATAAAACAACGGGTTTTATTATGTAAAAAAGATAGAAAAAGATAAAATAGAGAAAGGTCTGTTGAAAATAAATGGTGCATATGCTAAAATTTGAGCATAAAAAGAACGATAAAAAACATGCAAATAGTGCAAAGAGAGGTGCATATGAAAAAATTATTGTACAGACCAAAAGATGCATGGGTTGGAGACTTAATACCGTATTATGAAAATGGAACTTTTTATGGTTATTATCTGCATGATCCAAGAATCAGAGACAAGGAGTATGCAGAAGAAACTACCTGGCATCTTGTAACAACAAAAGACTTTGTAAATGTGGAATACAAAGGGGAAGCAATCAAGAGAGGAGGAGATGACAAGCCAAATAAGAATGCTTACACTGGTTCCGTAATAAAAGACAAAGAAAATCTTTATCATGCATTTTTTACTGCGTATAATGAAGATATAAAAATTAACGGAAAAAGTGTACAGTCTGTAATGCAGGCAGTAGGAACAGATTTAGAACATCTTAATACAGTAGAAGAATTTTTGTTTGTTTCTGATGGAAAGCAATATGAAGAATTTGACTGGCGGGATCCATTTGTATACTGGAACGAAGAAGATGAATGTTATGACATGCTTCTGGCTTCAAGAATCAAAGGAGGAGGTGAATTACGGGGAGGCTGTATTGCACTGTGTAAGTCAAAGGATTTGAAACAATGGACCTATGAAAAACCGTTTTATGCCCCTGGCATGTATATCACCATGGAATGTCCTGAAATTTTCAAGATGGGAAATTACTGGTATCTGGTTTTCTCCACTTTTTCGGATCAATTTACTACACATTATAGAATTTCAAAAAGTCCAAACGGACCATGGGAAATTCCTGAAGATGATGTCTTTGACACCAGATCAGATTATGCAATCAAAACCGCATCAGATGGACAGCGAAGATTTGCATTTGGATGGATTGCAAGCAAATATGGAAATAAAGATTTTGGACCATGGGAATGGGGTGGAACAATGGTGTTCCATGAATTGATTCAGAATCCGGAAGATGGAACATTAAAAGTCCGGGTTATTCCAGGTGTGAAAGAGTTCTATGATGAAGTACAGGATATGAAACCAGCAGCAGGCTATAATAGCCGGATAATAAAGACAGAAAAAGGAATTCATGTAATAAGTGATACCTTAGGCTCCGGTGTCTATGAAATTCCGGAAGATTGTTTTTCAATTGAAATGGATGTCTGTGTGAAGCGGGGACATGAATTCGGAATAGCGTTACATGTTGATTCTGAAATGGAAAAGGGTTATTTTTTAAGAATGAATCAACGGAAAAAGGAAGTAGCATGGGATATGTGGCCACGTTCAGAAAAGGGCATCTATCAATGGCAGATAAAAGGTGATGTACCATACCAGATAGAAACATCCAGAAGGCTTCCGGATGCAGATGAATATCATTTACTGATAATAAGAGAAGATGATATCTGTATTGTGTATATTAATGATGAAATTGTATTATCTACCAGAATGTATGATCACAAAGGTGGCTATGCCGGTGTTTATGTGGTACAGGGAGAAGTAGAATTAAACAATTTTGTGATAAAAACAAGAAAAGAGAGGGATTAAAATGAAAAAGAGAATGATGAGTATTTTATTGTTAGCAACAATGGTAACAGGGTTGATTGCAGGCTGTGGTTCTACAAAAAAAGAAGCAAAAAATGATGATGATGTGGTAACTGTTACGTGGATGACATCAAGACCTGTGGATGGTGAAATAGATCAGGTAATGCATGAAATTGCAGATCAGTACAGTAAAGAAAAAGGCGGAAAGTGGAAAATTGAATTTGAAACAACAGCGGACAGACCTTCCTATTTACAGAAATTAAAGACATTAATTGCCGGAGGCAATATGCCGGATATAATTGATATTGATGCCGATCCATATTGTCAGGAGCTGGTAGATGCAGGAATGTTAGTAGATGTAAAACAATTTTTAAAAGATAATGACAGATATGATGATTTCTATCCGATTGCATTAAAATATCAGGAATTTACAGATGGTTCCATGTATACTTTACCATTAGAATATCATGTGGAAATGACATGGTATAACAAAGAAATTTTTGAACAGTATAATCTGACACCACCAACTACCATGGATGAGTGGCTGAATGTATGTAAAACCTTAAAAGATAATGGAATTACACCGATTTCGGTAGATGGTGTTGACAGATGGCCGGTACAGAGATACTTAGCAATGCTTCCATTTAGAGAAACCGGAAATGATTTTATCATTAATTTAAGAGATGGAAAAGAGAAAATGGACAGTGAAACCGGAAGAGAAGCAGCAGAATTTATGAAAGAAATGGGTCAGTATTTTAATGATGGATTTGCTGCAACAGACTATGCAACAGCACAATCAATGTTTTTAGATGGAAAATCTGCAATGTATTATATTGGTGACTGGGAAATCGGCGCTATGCAGGATGCATATGAGCAGGGTAAAATTGATTATTTTTATCTTCCTACTATTGAAGGTGCAAAAACACAGCCAAATGAATTTTGTATAAATTCTGGAATTGGTATGGCATTTAATGCAGAAACATTTGATGAAAAAACAAAAGATTTTATCTTATATGTAATTGATAATTATGGTAAATTATATGCTGGAAAACAGCAGATGTCTCCAATTAAAACCGATTTACCGGATGATGTTGAATACTCAGATCTTTATCTGAAAATTCAGGAAGATATGCAGTCTACAGGTGAAAACTTCCTGAAGCCTTGGGATACATACCTTGATTCCAATACCAATACCGTTATGCAGGATAATTTATTATTGCTGGCATCCGGTGATTTATCAGTAGACGATTTTTGTAAACTGGTAGATGATTCTATTGCAGAATATACAAAATAAGTAAATGACATATCGAGATATGTATTATCATGATTGGTAATACATATCTCGTAACAGATTTATATAAATGAAAAGGAAGGAGTTATAATGGGCGTTATAAGAAACAAAAAGGCCTTTCTGGCATTTTTACTTCCAGGATTATTGTTCTATATTTTGGCAGTATTTTATCCAATAGAAGAGTCTATTCGATTAAGTTTTATGAAATGGGGAGGAATAGGAAAAAAGCAGTTTGTCGGATTGGAAAATTATGTGACTATGTTTCACGACGAAGTTTTTTATAAGGCATTTTTTAACAATCTGATTTACCTTGTTATTGTAGTTTCCATGCAATTATTAATTGGACTGTTTTTTGCAATATTGCTGACATATATGACAAAGCATGTGACACTGGTTAAAACGTTGTATTATGTACCATGTATTATTACAACAGTTGCTATCACACAGCTTTTTAGAAGTATGTACTCAACAGAGCCTATGGGATTATTGAATCAGATATTACAAAAAGTAGGTTTAGGTGGAATGGTAACGTCCTGGCTTGCGAAAGTAAGTACTGTATTACCAGCTGTATCCATACCGGAAGGATGGAGATTTACTGGAATGTATATGGTTATATTTTATGCTGCGCTGGTTTCATTAGATCCTTCTGTATATGAAGCTGCCAAAATAGATGGCGCTTCTGAAATGCAGATATTATTTAAAATTAAAATGCCATTGATAAAAGATATTATACTTCTGACTTTGACGATGTGTCTGACAGGCGCATTAAGAGGATTTGATATTCCATTTTTATTGACAAGTGGTGGACCGGGAAATGCCAGCGAATTAATGTCTACATATATGTATAAAAAGGCGTTTTCAAGTAACCAGTATGGTTATGGCAGTACTTTAGCGGTGTTTATTATTATTGAAAGTATTTTAGTTGTTTATATTTTAAGAAAAATTTTTACTTCAAAGGAACAAAAAGAAGAAAAAAGAATTGAAAAAGAACGCATCAGAAGGAATAGGAGGGGAAATCATTGAAGAAAAAAATAATAAAAATAATATTTGCAGTATTGATTATTCTCTTCTTAATCATTCAGATATATCCGGTCATATGGTTGTTTGTTGCAAGTGTGAAACCAACCGTAGAGTTGTCAGCAGCTCCATTTGCATTTCCAAAGAGTATTACGCTGGAAAATTTTTCTAAGGTTTTATCAGATGGTAAAATCGGTATGTATATGTGGAATAGTTTAAAGGTGACCGTTATTTCGCTGATTCTGATTGTAGTATTAAGTTCTACTGCAGGATATGCATTGTCAAAATTTAAAGTAAGAGGAACAAAAACAATTTATTCTTTCTTTACATTTGGAATTATGGTTCCAGTACAGATTACATTAATACCATTATTTATTTTTTATAGTAAACTAGGTATTTTAAATACAAGTTTTTCTTTAATATTACCACAGGTAGGATTTGCATTACCTTTATCAGTTATGATGTTTGTAAGTTTTTACGAATTTGTTCCGAATGAATTGATAGAGGCAGCGGTTGTTGATGGGTGTTCACCGTTTCGGACGTTTATTCAGATTGTGTTCCCATTAGCAAGAAATACCGTTATTACAATTGCTTCCATGTATAGTATTCTGATTTGGAATGACTTTATTTTTGCAAATACATTTATTAGTGATACTTCAGCCAAGACAGTGGCAATGGGATTAAAAGATTATGTCGGAGCATTTGGAAATGTGGACTGGGGTTCAACCTTTGCTGCAATAGCAATTTCAATTCTTCCTCCATTGGTAATCTATTTTGCATTAAATAAATGGGTAACAGCTGGAATGACTATGGGTGCAACGAAAGGATAAGGTATAAAATGGATAAAAATATGATTATGCTGCCAGGAACAGCAGCAATGCTTCCCTATCTGACACATGGAAAAAGCAGGGCGATTAATGCTGAAAACAGGACAGGAGAAAAGGGAAAGGGAGGTATGGCAGCCAGCGTTCTCGGAAAATCAAGAAAAGGCAGTCCGTGTTTGAATGATATCCAGCCGGGAGAGACGGTTGTTTTAGGAGAAATAGATGGTCCGGGAATTATTCATCATATATGGATAACAACGGATAATAAAACATCAGAAGGAGATTGCTTTGTTCTTAGAGACCTGGTTCTCAGAATGTATTGGGATGGTGAGGAAAATCCATCAGTAGAAGCACCGTTAGGGGATTTTTTCTGTTGTGGATTTGGAAAAGAGTGTTATATTAATTCCAGTCTTATAACAGTTGTTCCATCCAGAGGGTTAAATTCTTATATTCAGATGCCATTTAAAAAGAGAGCAGTTATTACATTAGAAAATCAGCATGCAAATGCAATTCCGGCTTTTTTTTATCAGATTGATTATAATTTATACAATTATCTGCCAGAAGAAACGGAATATTTTCACGCAAGCTGGAGAAGAGAAGCTCTTACCGAGCTGGGAAAAGATTATGTTATTGCAGATGGAATAAAAGGTAGTGGTCATTATATCGGTACATATATAGCATTGTCTACACTTCAAAGATATTGGTGGGGTGAAGGAGAAGTAAAGTTTTATATTGATGGAGATGAACAATATCCAACAATCTGTGGAACCGGAATGGAAGATTATTTTGGAGGTTCCTGGAGTTTTGCCAGACATGAGGACGGAAAAACGATAGAACAGACATATACAACTCCTTTTCTTGGATATCCATTTTATTCAAGGCATGATGATCTGGTAAATAATTTATATCATAATGATGATTGTCCGCCGATGCGCGGTTTTTATCGCTGGCATGTCATGGATCCGGTGTTTTTTGATGAGGAGCTTAAGGTTACTGTGCAACAGATTGGTGTTGGACATAAAGGTTTATTTGAACGTCAGGATGATTTGTCAAGTGTTGCATACTGGTATCAGAAGGAACCACATAATGTTTTTTCAAAGCTTCCTGAGAAAGAAAAAAGATGGCCAAGATAGAAAAGGGAGCAGAAAGGTCAATTGATGTCAAAGGAAAAAATGCTTCAGGAAATTGAACGGGCACAAATAGTAATTAATCAGAATAAAGAAAAAGTTTCACAGGGAAAAATGAGGCAGAAATACCACTTTATGGCAGAAACGGGATGGATTAATGATCCTAATGGATTGATATATTTCAAAGGAAAGTATCATTTTTTCTATCAGTATAATCCATATCAGAGTTTTTGGGAAAATATGCACTGGGGACATGCTGTCAGTGATGATTTGATTCATTGGGAGTATCTTCCGGTTGCATTAGCACCAAGTGAATCTTATGAAGATCATTTGAAGGGTGGATGTTTTTCCGGAAGTGCAATTGAATTTGACGGAAAGCTATATTTAATATACACAGCAGCAACGAATCATGGAAATGGATTTGTCCAGACACAGTGTGTTGCTTATAGTGAAGATGGTATTCATTTTGAAAAATATGAAAAAAATCCAGTTTTAACAGCACCGGAAGGGATTTCGCCAGATTCCTTCCGGGATCCCAAGGTATGGAAACACGAAGACAGCTATTATATGGTATGCGGAGCTTCAAAAAATCAAAAAGGACAGGCGTTATTGTATCGCTCAGAAGATTTGATACATTGGACATTTATAAATGTATTAGCAGAAAGCAGGGGAGAATGGGGAACCATGTGGGAATGTCCTGATTTCTTTCGTATAGGAAACCGGTATGTTTTAACTTTTTCACCTATTGATGCAGGAGAGAGGACTTGTGTGTATTTAACCGGTTCGTTTGATTATGATACCGGCAGGTTTGATTATGATGTTTCAGGAGAAATTGATTGGGGTTTTGATTATTATGCACCACAATCATTTCAGGCACCTGATGGAAGAAGAATTATGGTTGCATGGGCAAATGAATGGGAATGGATGCCGTTTTTTAAAGACTGGGGACCGACTTACAGGGAAGACTGGTGTGGATTCTTTAATTTTCCGCGCGAAGTTAATATGACCAAAAGTGGAAGATTGAGTTTTGTTCCGATACGGGAGTTAAAAAAATATAGAAAAAAAACTGGTAAATATGTTCAGGACAAGTTGGTGATTTGTGATTCGCAACAAGAGTTAAAATCAGATGATGGGATAGCATTTGAGCTGAAATTTAATATAAATTTACGAGCGAGCAATGCACAGCAATTACTTGTAAAATTAAGATGCGATGAAATAAATCAAACAGTTTGTATATTTGATTTGAAGAATGGAGAATTAAAAGTAAATCGTAATAAGGCAGATGGATGGAGTAAAGGGATATCACACAGTATACTCTTTTTAAAAGAAAAAGATGTATTAGATGCTCATATTTTATCTGATCAAAGTTCCTTAGAATTATTTACTGATAATTATCAAAATAATCATTCTATGAATGTATTTGCGGGAAATGAACAAAATAAAATATATTTTCAGGCAGTAGAAGGCAGTGTTGTGCTGGAAAATGTAGAAGTGTATGGAATTGAACCGTGAAAAAATGAATTTCATTTCATGGTATGATGATATAGAAGAAAAGGAAATGATAAACCAGTTCGGAAAAGAACTGGTTTCATTTCTATAAAAACAAAAGGAAGAAATATAGGAGGAATCGTAATATGAAAAAGAGCTTTGATGTTATTGCATTGGGAGAATTATTAATTGATTTTACGATGAATGGACAGAGTGAACAGGGGAATGATTTGTTTGAAGCATGCCCTGGTGGAGCGCCATGTAATGTTCTGGCAATGTTAAATGAAATGGGAAAGAAAACAGCATTTATTGGCAAAGTTGGAAAAGACCAGTTTGGAAAATTGCTTCGAAATACGTTAAATGATATTGGAATTGATACCTCCAATCTTTTTACAGACAGTACTGTAAATACAACACTTGCATTTGTACATACATTTCCGGATGGTGACCGTGAGTTCTCTTTTTATCGTAATCCGGGTGCTGATATGATGCTGACAGAAGATGAAATTAATACAACATTTATTTCCCAGGCAAAAATTTTCCATTTTGGAACGTTATCTATGACACAGGATAGTGTAAGAGCTGCAACAAAGAAAGCGGTTAAAGCGGCAAAGGAGAGTGGAGCACTCATTTCATTTGATCCAAATTTAAGGGAACCTTTGTGGAGTTCATTAGAATTAGCCAAAGAACAGATGAATTATGGATTTAGTCAATGTGATATATTGAAAATCTCTGATAATGAGATTCAGTTTGTTACTGGAAAAGAAGATTATGATGAGGGAATCAGATGCCTTCAGGAAAAATATCAGATACCACTCATTCTCTTAACAATGGGAAAAGAAGGAAGCCGCGCTTATTATAAGGGAATGCGTGTGGAATGTAGTGGATTTTCTGTAAAGACAATCGAGACAACAGGTGCAGGAGATACGTTTATGGGAAGTGTGCTGAATTATCTTCTGGAACATGATTTTAATAATTTGACAGAAAAGCAGTTGGAGGAACTTTTAAAGCTGGCAAATGCAGCGGCAGCTATAGTGACAACCAGAAAAGGTGTTATCCGTGCAATACCAAAAAAGAGTGAAATAGAAGAACTTCTTCAAAGGAATATGTTATATTTATAAAAAGATTTGGACAATAAAAAGAGCTGTGGCACAGTCAGAGGTTGGGTCGGTCAGCTCTTTTTTTGTAACCTTTTCCCATCCCCACTTGTATATATAGTGAAAGGCCTTTTAAACAGAAAAGAAATATGAGGGATCACTCATGAGAATAGCAACTGAGGTATTGGTGGAAAAGTACAAAGACCATTTATTTGCAGCGGCATTCAATGTCTGTAAAAATGCAGCAGATGCCGATGATGTGGTGCAGGATACTTTTCTTCAATATCATACAATCAACAGACAATTTGAAAATGAGCAGCATATCAGAGCATGGCTCATTCGGGTGGCAATCAATAAAGCAAAGAATATATATCTTTCTTTCTGGCGGCAGAAGGGTGTGCCGTTAGAAGAATATATGGAGACACTGACATTTGAGACACTAGAAGCCCAGACACTGCACTTACGGTACTCTTGCAAAGCTTGGATGGTGATGAATTTGATTTGGAATCGT
>OGWW01002016.1_pt1 | contig 9946 bp, 9 predicted proteins | sample 1576131 | NCBI WGS metagenome assembly OGWW01 (sample SAMEA3541576, study PRJEB24748) | human gut metagenome | biome: human gut; feature: human-associated habitat; material: faeces | place: China | collected 2012 | reverse complement strand
GCGGACATGGAGTAGGCATGCATTTTCATGAGGAACCGGATGTGGAACACTTTGGCCGCCGGGGTACAGGTATGATGATTGTTCCAGGAATGACATTTACCATAGAACCAATGATAAATATGGGTACATACGAAGTATTCATAGACGATGCGGACGGATGGACTGTCTGTACGGACGACGGAATGCCGTCGGCACAATGGGAAAACATGATTCTGATAACTGAAACCGGTAATGAAATACTGACGTATTAACTCATGGAACTGATTTTACTCATTGTCACTATCATCCTACTGATTGGGCTCATCATTTTAATACTGACTAAAAATAACGGGCAGGCACAAAGTGAGCAACTGCAAACTGCTTTGCGACAGCAAATGCAGGAGAACCGTGAAGAGCTGAATCGTAGCATACGCGAACTCCGCATGGAAATGACGCAAGCCCTCAATCAAAGCATGCAACAAGTGCAGGATGTACTGCACAAAAATATGATGACCACCGGAGAACTGCAAAGACAGAAGTTTGATACAATGGCACGTCAGCAGGAAATGTTACTAAAATCTACAGAAAAGCGTCTGGATGACATGCGACTCATGGTAGAAGAAAAATTACAAAAGACACTGAACGAACGTATCGGGCAGTCTTTTGAGATAGTCCGGTCACAGCTTGAAAATGTGCAGAAAGGATTGGGAGAAATGAAATCTCTGGCACAAGACGTAGGAGGGTTGAAAAAAGTGCTGAGCAATGTAAAAATGCGGGGCACTTTCGGTGAAGTACAATTGGGAGCATTACTGGAACAAATGATGAGTCCCGAACAATATGATGCCAATGTCAAAACGAAGAAAAGCGGAACTGAATTCGTGGAGTTTGCCATCAAGCTACCGGGTAAAGATGATGCTAACAGTACGGTATATCTCCCTATTGATGCGAAATTTCCAAAAGATGTCTACGAGCAATACTATGATGCCTTTGAAGCAGGAGATACCGTACTGATAGAATCATCCGGGAAACAACTGGAGAATACAATCAAAAAAATGGCAAAAGACATTCATGATAAATACGTCGCCCCACCTTACACAACAGACTTTGCTATCCTGTTTCTGCCCTTCGAGAGTATTTACGCAGAGGTTATACGTCGTACAGCCTTAGTAGAGATGCTACAAAAGGAATACAAAATCGTAATTACAGGACCAACCACTCTGGGTGCCATTCTAAACAGCCTGCAAATGGGCTTCCGCACACTTGCCATTCAAAAAAGAACGGGAGAAGTATGGACTGTGCTGGGAGCGGTAAAAACAGAATTCAGTAAATTTGGCGGATTACTTGAAAAAGTACAAAAGAATCTGCAAAATGCCGGTGATCAGCTGGAAGAGGTAATGGGAAAACGTACCCGTGCCATCGAAAGAAAACTCCGGCAAGTGGAACAATTGCCACATGAAGAAAGTCAGAAAATTCTGCCTATCGATGAAAGTGAAGGAGATGACGAATAACATAAAGAAACAAATTTTACTTACAACAAAGAAAGCATTCCCCCTTCTTCCGCCTTATTTTTGTAAATTCTTATAAAAAATCAAATTATTGGTCGTAGAGAAACGGTTCGTTTCTCTACGACCAACGAAGTGTTTCTCGGTGTGTTTCGGATCGATCTTCTACGAGTAAAAACAGCATCCTATAACAACCTCATAATCAATTGTTTAACAAAATATAAATTTGTATATTTTTCTTACCCAACTAACATATTCAGTCTTTTCATTTCTGTTTCTTTTTCTATCCACAAATATTTACAACAGCAAATAAAATCGCAAAAAATAGTCATTTCTTCTTGGGTAATACCAGATAGAGTACAATATATCCTAAAGCACCTGCCAGAACCGTACCTGAAAGGACTCCGAATTTAGCCTGATTCAACAATATAGGATATGTGGAGCCGAATGAAAGATTAGCAATGAACAATGACACGGTAAAACCAATACCACCCAACAAAGAAACACCTGCTATATTCTTCCAATTCATACCTTCCGGCATAGGTGCCAGCCTGCTCTTAATAGCCAGCCAAGTAAAGAAATAAATCCCCAAAAACTTACCACACAGTAAACCTAAAGCTACTGCTATACTGACCTCGCCCATCACTTCTCCCCCTCCACTAAACACAACTCCTGCATTTACAAAAGCAAACAGAGGTAGAATAATGTAATTGACTGCTCCATGAAGATTATCTTCCAAGGATTGTAAAGGACTAATTACACGGTCGGAAGCAGACTCTACCTGTTTCAACTTGGCAATTTGCTCATTAGTAAGAACAATGCTGTTTCCTTCCATAGTCGGGAATGTATTGATTATACGGCGGATACGCTCAATATACTTACCAACATGTAGCTGAGGTTTGGCCGGAATTATAAAGGCAAACAGTACCCCGGCAATCGTACTATGAATACCTGATTGCAAGAAAAGATACCAGATAATAACCCCAATAATCAAAAAGAACAATTTATTGGTTGCTCCATGTTTACCGATAAAATAAAGTAGTACAAAAAGCAAAGCAGCTACCAGCAAATATCCATAAGCCACATGCGAACTATAAAAGACTGCAATAACAAGAATACCGCCAATATCATCGACCACAGCAAAAGCTGTCAGAAAAATTTTCAGACTTAACGGGACACGTTTCCCCAATAAGCTAAGCACACCCAATGAAAAAGCAATATCTGTAGCCATCGGAATGGCAAGCCCCTGTCCTTCGGGAGTGTACGGGGTACAAATAAACGAATAAATAAGAACAGGAATCAGCATACCACCACAGGCTGCAATAAACGGTAATACTGCTTTACGGAAAGAAGACAACTCTCCCACCAATAATTCACGTTTTATCTCCAACCCAACTAACAGAAAAAATACAGTCATCAACCCATCGTTAATAAACTCAATCATAGTCAGATTCTGACCTCCATGTGAAAGCAGATTGAAACTTCCTATCCGGAAATGAAGTTCATGTGAAAGAAACTCCTGGTAGGCAGGAGCCAACGGAGAATTAGCAATAATAGCAGCAGCTATGGCAGTTACAAACAACAAAATACTCGCCACAATATTCATAGCCGAGAAATTCCTCATTGAACGTAAGATAGTCATAATATGTGTGTTTTAGTTAGTATATGATTTAATATTATTTCTATTATTCCATATAGCTTCTCAAAGCTAGTTTTTTTACCCAAAGAACAAAGATTCCGGTTAATATTAAGTTCAGTACGATTGTAAGAACCGAAATAGCCAAAGCAGGTCCACCAAGATTGTAACCAAGAGCTATGAAAATAACCCCTGCTCCTACTTCACCACGGGTAAACATACCAATAGACAAAGCTAATCGCTCACTGAATTTGCGATCCCGATAGAAAAAGACGGGAAATAACTTTCCGATATTCGATAATAAAGAAACAATGAGCACATGAAGAGCAATCACTCCCCACGGCATCATCTCCTGTGAACCGGTAACGGAATATTCTCCAGCTTGAGTCTCTGCAAAATTGACACCTATAAAATGAGGCATACTCATACCTACCAGAAACATAAACAGGAAAGAAATACCAGTAGAAACGTTGCGTTCCATTGGAGTATCTATCTCTTTGTGCTTCATTATCATGCCTAATATAAACGCAGGCAGCAACACTTCAATGTGAATACTTCCTTCTTCGCCATACAGACCTTTACTGATCAGATACAAAGATTGAGTAGCAACAAAGACAAGGGTAGAATAAAATAAAATTGCTTTCCAGTCCTGCCTCCAATTATACTTGCTCAACTGTCTCCAACCAAACAATAGTAACAAAAATACGATCAGAACGACAATAATCAGCTGCCAGCGTAAACCAATCATCATAATCTGAAGGGGAATCATCAAAAGAATGGTATCAAGATCATCGAAAATGGCAAGTACCTGAATCTTCTTGTACATCCAACTTGCTTTGAGCCCAATGGCAGCCAACATAGTAAAAAGAATACCGGCAGAAGTAGGAGCTGCAAAACGACTCAGTAATAAGTTCTCTTTCCACGCTTCCCAACTATTCCAAAACTCTGGAGGAAGCAATACAAATACATAATAAAGGGCAATCAGCAACCAAGGCATAGCAGCCGTAGCCATTGCTATAAAATAATCTTCAGTGTAACTTTTCCAACGGGATTTATCAACTTCAAACTCTCTGCCTACATTAATTATAATAAAACCGAGGCAAATATAAAGCAATATATTAGCAACCGTCTTCACTGCGCCATATCCGCTTCCCGCAAGCACAGACAGAAACTGAGACAGGAAAAGACCTATTATAAGGAAAACCGAAAAAGACAGAACTTTTCTCATTTTGTATTGTACGTATTTAAGTAATTGCCAGGGAAAGCTCTGTGGACAGATGGCGATTACCTGGTGTATCTAAAACTATTAGCAGCGCTATTTGTTCAAGATACACCCTCTTTTAGCTATCACAAAAAAGATTTAATCAAGCTTTAGCACAGCAAGGAATGCTTTCTGAGGCACTTCTACATTACCAATCTGCTTCATTCGCTTCTTACCTTTTTTCTGTTTTTCAAGCAACTTACGTTTACGGCTGATATCACCACCATAACATTTTGCAGTCACATCCTTACGAACTGCCTTTATCGTTTCACGGGCTATAATTTTAGCACCGATAGCCGCTTGGATAGCAATCTCAAACTGCTGTCTAGGAATCAGTTCCTTCAACTTCTCGCACATACGGCGTCCCATATCATAAGCGTTATCAAAATGAGTCAATGTAGAAAGTGCATCAACAGATTCGCCATTCAGCAGAATATCCAGTTTTACAAGCTTGGACGGACGGAAACCATCCGGATGATAATCAAAAGAAGCATATCCTTTGGAGATACTTTTCAGTCGATCGTAGAAATCGATCACAATCTCACCCAAAGGCATGTTATAATATATTTCTACACGATTGCCGGAAATATATTCCTGCTTAATCAGCTCACCTCGTTTACCTAAGCAAAGGGTCATAATAGGACCGATATAGTCGGTAGTGGTGATAATGGAGGACTTGATATACGGTTCTTCAATACGGTCTATCATTGTAGGATCGGGCATACCACCAGGGTTGTGCACCTCAGTCATGTTTCCCTGCTTGTCGTAGATATTATAAGAAACGTTTGGCACGGTAGTAATCACATTCATGTCGAACTCACGATCAAGACGTTCCTGCACAATCTCCATATGAAGCAAACCCAGGAATCCGCAACGGAACCCAAAGCCTAAAGCTAATGAAGATTCCGGCTGGAAAGTAAGCGAAGCATCATTCAACTGCAATTTTTCCAAAGAAGCACGCAGGTCTTCAAACTCTTCGGCCTCAATAGGATATACACCGGCAAATACCATTGGTTTTACTTCTTCAAACCCATCAATTGCTCTGTCACAAGGACGGGCAATATGTGTGATAGTATCACCTACCTTTACTTCTTTGGAAGTCTTAATACCCGAAATGATATATCCTACATCTCCGGTACGTAATTCCTTACGCGGAACCATATCCATCTTAAGTACTCCGATTTCGTCGGCTGCATATTCTTTTCCGGTATTAAAAAATTTCACCTTATCACCGGAACGAATCACTCCGTTTACTATTTTGAAATAAGCAATGATTCCGCGGAAAGAATTAAATACAGAGTCGAAAATCAATGCCTGCAACGGTGCTTCATCATCTCCTTTCGGATGAGGTATACGCTCAATAACAGCAGCGAGTATTTCTTCTACTCCCATCCCCGTCTTTCCGGATGCACGTATGATTTCATCACGTTTACAGCCCAACAACTCAACGATTTCGTCTTCTACTTCTTCGGGCATGGCACTTGCCATATCACATTTATTAATGACAGGAATAATTTCCAGATCATGTTCAATGGCCATATAAAGATTCGAGATTGTCTGCGCCTGTACTCCTTGCGAAGCATCTACAATGAGCAATGCACCTTCACAAGCAGCAATAGAACGGGAAACTTCATATGAGAAGTCCACGTGTCCCGGAGTATCAATTAAATTCAGAATATACTTTTCGCTTTTATATGTATACTCCATCTGTATGGCATGGCTCTTAATGGTGATACCTCTCTCCTTTTCCAGATCCATATCATCCAGCATCTGGCCTGCGGTCACCTGTATGGTGTTGGTGAATTCCAGCAGACGATCTGCTAACGTTGATTTACCGTGGTCAATATGAGCAATGATGCAAAAATTACGTATATTCTTCATTCTAAAACAACTATCTAATTATAAATAAGAACTTTATGATAAAAGAAGGATACTCTCGTAAAACATTCGTAAAACAAATGACAATATACAATAAATAACAACTCTTTTATTGGGCACAAAGATAATGAAAAATATGAGGTTTTAAAAGCTATTTTTTTAATAACTCCAAAGGGCTAAGTGTACTACTGTAATAAAACAAAAAGACAACTAAAACAAGGCTATCTTCCATGACAATTCTTATATTTCTTACCGCTTCCACATGGACATAAATCATTTCGACTTATTATTTTTGATGCAGTTTTTTCTTGGATATCTTCAGAATTCTTATCTTGCAATATTACTTTATTTTTTTCCATAGAACTTATAAAAGTAGAAACAGAAGTTTTTTTTAACTTTTCATTCGAGTCTTCTATTTAATACTCCATACTGGAAATTAGAAAATCCGTACCAGATTCATATCATTTGCCTTTATTTACAATAAAAATGCGCAAATCATCTACATAAAAAAATGCGCTGATAACATTCAGAAATGTATCAACGCATTTTTTATGGGTAAGTGATTTACTCTCTTAGTTCAATTTAATGAAAAGTTCACCATCAATTTCCTGAGTAGAAACTTTGTCTTCTCTTAGCAACCAACCAAGACCCAAGAACAAGTCTTTGTCTACCAGCTTAGTTACTTTCTTGATTTGCTTAGCGGTCAGACCTTCTGTACCGTCCAGTGCATTCCAGATTTTACCTGCAATTTCACCTGCTTTTTCTTTCAACATTTGCTTTAGAAATTTTAGTTAGACATGAGTTAAAACCCGAACAATTCAGATTTTATTTCGACTGCAAATATAGTTATAATTATGTTATATAACAGATTATTAGTAACTTTTTTCTCTTTTTTGTAATGAAAACATCAATTTGAAGACTATTTCTTCTCTTTTTCGAGATATTCTGCCCAAATTCTGGCTGCCTCCTCTACCATTTTCGAACAAGGTCTTTTGGCATAATACTGTTCTGTCCGGGCTTCCGGCTCGGACGACACCGGTGCTTTCTTCTTTAAACCAAGCAGTTCGCCACAATTCAACGAACCATTCCGTTTCTTGAATTCGGCCGCAAGCTCTTGCACCAAAGCATAATTGGCAGCCTTTCCCTCACGATCGGCTCCGTCAATTGCCCCTTTCTCCAGTCCGGCAAGCAGAAACATGCCACAGGCAGCGCCACACGTTTCACGCATGCGCCCGATACCTCCGCCAAACGAAGCTGCCATACGCAGCGCCTGCTCTTCAGTAAATCCATACATATCGGCAAATGCAGCTACTACAGACTGCGAACAATTATAGCCGCTCTTGAAAAGCTCAGTAGCACGGCTTATCCTTTCTTCCTTTGTCATTTTATATTTTTTTATTTCTTGCAAAAATATTAAAAAAGTATCTTTGTCGGCAACTAATCAATGATTTTTATGGCAACAACCTTTGACATACAATTGCCACACTATCCACGTGGCTTCCATCTGATCACCCGTGACATCCTTTCTCTCCTTCCGGACCTGCCGGAAAACGGACTGCTGGTTGTGTTCATCAAGCATACCTCAGCAGGCATCACTATCAACGAAAATGCCGATCCGGACGTGCGTCATGACTTCAATACGTTTTTCAACAAACTCGTACCTGACGGTGCCCCTTATTTCGTCCACACCCTTGAAGGCCCGGACGATATGAGCGCACACATTAAGGCTTCACTAATCGGAACCTCAGTCAGTATCCCCATCCGGAATCACCGTCTGAACCTCGGAACCTGGCAAGGGATCTACTTGTGTGAATTCCGGGACGGGGGCGACAAACGCAAACTGAGTATTACCATTTTGGAGTAAATCAGCCGATCTCCAACGCCATCGGACAATGATCGGAGTGAACGGCGTTGTTCAGAATAACGGCTTCTTTCAGCAAAGAGCGTACCGGCTCGCTGACCATACAATAATCGATTCTCCACCCTTTGTTCTTGGCACGCGAATTGAAACGGTAACTCCACCAAGTATACTCTTGCTTTTGAGGATAAAGCGTACGGAAAGAATCAATGAAGCCCGCCGACAGGAAACGGGTCATCCATTCCCGTTCTTCGGGCAAGAAACCACTGTTGGTAGCATTACGAACCGGATCGTGAATATCGATCGGTTCATGGCAAATGTTATAATCTCCACAAAGAATCAGATTGGGACGTGATTTACGCAATTCCGTCACATACTTCTGGAATGCTTCCAGCCAGACCATCTTAAAAGCCTGGCGTTCGTCTCCGCTTGTGCCCGAAGGATGGTAAACGCTCACCACAGACAAATCACCAAAATCCGCACGAATAAAACGCCCTTCGTTATCATATTCTTCAATTCCCATGCCATATTCTATGTGATCGGGCTCTACTTTGGTCAAGATGGCTACTCCGCTATATCCTTTTTTCTGTGCCGAATAGAGATATGCTTTATATCCAAGTGCCTCAAAAGCCTCTGCCGGATATTGTTCGGGTTGCAGTTTGGTTTCCTGCAGACAAAGCACATCGGGATTTTCCTCGGCCAACCACTCGGGCAGCCCCTTGTTTACTGCGGCACGAAGTCCGTTCACATTATAAGTTATAATTTTCATCTTTTATATTTTACGAGAACAACAACATTATATTCAACACTGTCACTATCACGGCAATGGTATAAAGCACAAACGTGCTCCATTTACTATTGACATAATCGCCCATCACCTTACGCGAGGAGGTCAGACCGACCTGCAAAAAAACCGTAAACGGCAACTGGATACTCAGCACCATCTGAGAGATGATCAGACCCTTAAACGGATCGCCGATAAAGAAAATCAGTAGCAATGCAATGCCCAACGACAGGATAACCCCTACCTGAGAGTGGCTATCCTTAATGTGGTATGATTCGCCAAAGATACCGGCGAAAATAGATCCGGCCGCCATCCCGCTGGTAATCGTAGACGAGATACCCGCCATAAGCAGGGCTAAAGCAAAAACAATAGCCGCATTACTTCCCAACAGGGGTTCGAGCAATGATTTCGCCTGCTGCAGCTCTTCAACCTGAATGCCACTTTTAAAGAAGGTAGCGGCTGCCAACAGAATCATGGCACTGTTGATGGCCCATCCTATAATCATTGAAAAGAGCGTATCAAACAATTCGTACTTCAACACTTTCTTTATGGACGCTGTATCCTGCTTATTGTATTCGTGGCTCTGAATCACCTCCGAATGCAGGAAAAGATTGTGAGGCATCACCACAGCACCCAGCACACTCATAATAATGAGCATGCTCCCCTTAGGTATAGCCGGCGTCACCCACCCTTCTACTGCCATAGGCCAGTCAATATCCACCAAAAAGAGTTCATAGATGAACGACAAGCCGATCACCGATACAAAAGCAATGATGGAGCGCTCTATTTTCTTATATGAATTTGTAAAAAGCATGATGGAAACAAAAACGGTAGTCAGAACGGCCCCCCAGACAATAGGAATGTCGAGCAACATTTCCAGTGCTATGGCCCCTCCCAGAATCTCGGCCAGTGATGTAGAGATGGAAGCAAGTACGGCCGTCCCCAGTATGGGACGCGATACCCACTTGGGCGTATACTGCGTTGCCGCCTCCGAAAGGCAAAGCCCTGTCACGATTCCCAAGTGAGCAACATTGTGTTGCAATATGAT
>OGWW01002001.1_pt1 | contig 10001 bp, 5 predicted proteins | sample 1576131 | NCBI WGS metagenome assembly OGWW01 (sample SAMEA3541576, study PRJEB24748) | human gut metagenome | biome: human gut; feature: human-associated habitat; material: faeces | place: China | collected 2012 | reverse complement strand
TAGGCTCCCACATCAGCACACTGGGATGATTGCGGTCCCGGCGTATCATCTCACGGGTATTCCGATGTACCAACTTTGCGAACTCCGGATTTTTATTCCAATATTGCCATCCCGGAGTAGCCACAATAACAAACAGCCCCATTTCGTCGCAAGCATCCATGAATGCCGGATCTTGCGGATAATGAGCTACACGGATAATGGTACATCCTGCATCACGCAAGCGTTTGGCATCCCTCCATTGCTGGCTGTTGGGCAGCGCATTACCCACGTATGCAAAATCCTGATGACGGTTCGCGCCGACCAATTGACCAAAAGGCTTGCCATTCAACCAAAAGCCATCCTTACCTTTAAATTCCGCTTTGCGGATCCCCACACGTGTCACTCCCCCATCCAACACTTCATGTCCGGCTTTGACACGAGATTGTATCCTATACAAATAAGGCGAGTCAGGAGACCATAACTTAGGATTGCGAACTGCAAACCGTTGCCGCACCGTCTTCGATTCCCCTGCTTGCAGCTTCACCTGTTGCGAAACCCGTTTTACGGGAACATCGCCGGCATCCACCAAAACCGTCTCCACGGCTACGGTACGCGTCCGCTTTCCACTGTTATGCACTTCCGTATCCACATACACTTCCGCTTTTTTCCCGCTTATATTGTCAAAATGCACAAAAACTCCGCCTCCGGCCACCTTATCGGCCTCCAAGGCATCTGTAATAGCTACACTTGATTTTCCTATCATCCACACATCCCGGTAAATTCCTCCATGATAAGCGAAATCCAAGGTATATTGACGTTTTCCCGGAGGAAAATTCTTATCATCACTATTATCCGTCATCACTGCCAGCAAGCAACTGTCTCCGGGCTGTACCCCCTGTTCCGTCAGTTGCACAGTGAAAGGAAGGTATCCTCCCAAGTGCTCTTGCACCCTCTTGCCATTTAAATAAATCACCTGTTTTCCCATAGCTCCCTCAAAATGAAGCGACACCTCTTTTCCTTTCATATCTTGAGGAATCACAAAATGTTTCCGGTACCATGCCACACCCTGATAGTTACGGCAACCGCTTGCCTCGGCAGGCATCAGTTCCACAGTATGCGGAACAGACACTACCTGCCAGGATGTATCATCAAAACGTACGGCTTCCGCGCCTTTTATGTCTCCACGATGAAAGCGCCATCCGGGATTGAAATTATATACTATTCTTCCGCTACCGGATAAAGGGATGAATCCGGCTACAGAGGTTTCCATTTGAGCTTGTGCCAACACAGGCAACAGGCACACAAGTAAAATAAACAGTTTCTTCATAATTATTACACTATCTGGGAAAAGAGACGGACCGGCCGTCCGTTTGTACCCGTTCCTTTTGAAAAAAGGTCTTGTTGTTTTTGAAAAAGATCCAGACATTTAAAAAAAAGGTCCTGATGTTTGGCGTCAAAGACAAGGTTCTTTTTAAAAAAAATAGCGTAGTTCTCTTTAACTTTTTGAGTTTCAAAAGATAAGCGGAGCATAGAAAACAGACAGGTAACGATTTGGCGACGAAAATCCATCGCTTGCTTGCGTTTTTCTGCATAACCTCAAATAACTCTTCAGCTACAAAAGTAGTTGATATTCTTTATATTAGCAAATTTTCACAGGGAAAATTTCCCCGATAAAGTTCCTTGGTTTAAATAGTTTTTATCTTGAATCCATTTTCTTTTTTCACGGAAACGGATTTTTTCAACGGTCAAAGAAAACACCCGCCTTACCACCCTCCGTAACCGGCAGGAAGAGGCATATGGAAACCTGCTGAGGAACCAGGGAGTGGTTACGGTCGAACAGCTCAAGACCACTATATCAGATGCCAATTCCGTGTCGGAATACCTCTTGTAAGCCGAGGAGGTGGAACGCGAACGTCTTAGGAGCTGCTCCAAGGAGATTAACTCCACCTACCGCCAGTCGAAAACCACACAGCTCAATCTCAGGCAGTTCATCGAATCCCGCGAAACGAAGGACATCACCTTTTCAGACATCACCGGGGAGTTCGCCGAATCATTCAAGATTTTTCTCAAGAAGGAGTTGAGACGCAGGAACGGGTACATAAATGCTGGCCCAACCGGCTCATATATATCGCTGTAGACAGGAAAGTATGTGGCCCAACCCGATAAAAGATACGGCATACGAGAAGAAAGAAGCACCTAAATTAAAGCATATCAGCCGCAGTGAACTGAAGCGGATGACGGAAATCCCGATGCCCAACCTGATGATGGAGCTGGCGCGCAGGGTGTTCATCCTCCCTCGCTGACCGGTCTGGCCTACGTGGATACGAGGGCTCTCCATCACCGTCACATCGGAATAACCTCGGAAGGAAGAAGATTAAGGAAAACATGAGAAGCAAGCACGACCGGCAGGAATAGTCATGGATAGTCGTTTTGTGTCATATGGGGAGGAAAAAGAAAACTGAAGCGGGTCTGGATTCACGACCCCCTTTGGGTATGTGAAAGAAACGTTGCGATGAAAGAAAAAACTCCTTTTCGCACATGGATGAAACAATGCCGGAAGTCCGGCAATAAAAAGATGTGGCTTCTCTAACCCGAGTAAATGCCATGATTACAGACTTCTTTTTGTTCCTATACCATCAGGTTAAAAGCTTATCCAAAATATCTGAATCCAACCCGTGACAGACCCGGATGGGAAAGGCGATGATACCACCGGATATGCGTATAGCCATATGACCGGACATGGAGATACGACGATAACGATACGTCCTTCTATCGGAATAAGGATATAGCGGGATGCACGGAACCATATATGATTATCGGAACAGCCGTATGGCAGGCTGTGGGTATATGACAGCATCCGTATACCTGATTTCGTTTTTTTATTATCGGTATTTTAAATGTTTCAAAAGCCTCTTTGACAGATTACCATCCGGGATGATCGCCTGAATTCGCATATATCGGACTTTCTATTTACCTGATTAGCAAACAGCCGGATTACCTCCAATTATTTGTCGGATCTGTCATCCTGTAATGGTTCCTACCATCCGTTTTTGTTCTGCGGCTGTCGTTTTTTTTCTCGTGGTATCATGGTCTGTTTCCGGATGGGAAGAGTCACCTTCGTCACAGCTATGAATTATAGTGTAGCCATATTTGTATATAGCCGTATGATGCGCTATCCTGATAATGCTATCACAGAATAGCAATATAGCCGGATATCAAAATAAGGATAGTCGGAGACGAAGGGAACACGCACCCTTTCGGATACAGATATATTAAATTCTCCATTTGCAGATGTGTATAAGTAGCAATCCGTTAATGGAGACGATGAAAAAACAATAAGGCGTATACAGTTACATGTCCATTTCTCCATTTGCAGAAGTGTAGAAGTAGCAATTCATCAATGGAGACAATGAAGAAAAACCATACGTCGTACACGGCTATATGCCCGTTCTTCATTTGCAAATGTGTAGAAATAATAATCCATTAATGGAGAATAGGGTATGGAAAGGGCAGATTTCTCGTATATGCGTCTCCTTATTCCTGAACTATGGGTGTAAGTCACATGGTTATGGAAAGATATCCACCTTTTAATGGGGTGAGCTGCTGGTAAATATCTGATGGAAATGTCCCGTAAATCGCAGGAGAATAGCCATACAACGGGCTTGTACACAGTAATTATTGGATAAACATGGTCCGCTCCTGCGGACAGCAAGTTGTGTTTTCGTTAAACGAAAACCGGACGGTTTAACGGCGGAAACGCCGCCAAACCGTACCCCCAAAAAAGCTCCGGAGTCGCTTTTCCGTACCGGTATCAGAAAAACAACCGGCAAATCACATAAAGAAGGAAAGTGAACAGTTTTCCGATATTTTGGTCAGAAATCATATCGGAAATTTTGAACGGTACATGTATTTTTGCAAAATAAACAGTACCCCTTGCTGCTTATCCGAAAACATTGCCTATCTTTGTAAAGTCGTGCAAACGACTGACATATATAGTTGATGTGTTTCGCTAACACCTTGTATTAGAAATCTGGTAAATTTCAAAATGGAAGCAGGGCTGGGCAGTAACACTTATCACATGTATCCGTATGCGAATGACATGCGATATAGGTGTGGGGTACTGTTTTCATTTATTTGCTTCCGGGTTTTACCAGAACCTCTAATACAAATAAGTAAACCGGCTCCACACTTTCTTGTCAGATAGTGTGGCATTCAAGTCCGATGGCGAAAATCGGAACAGTCCGAATGTCAATTTTCAATAAGGGAATCCATGTGTGTTGGATAATTGACGGATAATTGGTTAGGATGAACAGAAATCCGTAAAATTTATCAGCATTCATAACTCCCATATGTAGAATATAGCTATTTTTACGCAGAAAAAACGGATAAGATTATGAAAAACGTAATTGTTATAATAAAAAACGCTTGGGGTGAGAGTCCTCCACCGAAAGTCAAAACCGGCTTTATCCCCAATCTTTGTGATTGGGAGAAGAAAAATTATCTGACGAATCCCGGCTCTTACTACCGGCAAAAGGCATCGGTCGGATATATAGCCATGAAAGGATGGCTTTTCACTATTTTGCGTTTGCCGAACTGTACCTTTGCTAACCAAGTGTTTTCCTACTTCCCTTTTCCATTCTCTATCCTGAATAATCAGATTCTCGCAATATATAAATTCTACAATCATCTTTGGAATGATATCAAGGTGTCTTATCCTGTAAAAGCTGCTATGAAAAAAACGGCATTCATAGCATTGTTCTCAGGCATGGTATTGTCAGCCGGAGCTCAGAATACAGACCTGATAACCGAAGAGGAGCCTGATATAAAGGTGACAAAGGATACGGTATGGAATGTGGCGATTGAAAAGAAAGCGACACCCAAGGTACAATTTCCCCAACCGGGAGACAAAATTGATGTACTGGATCCTATCGTGTACAGTTTATGCTATACTACCGCCTATGATAGGCTTGCCCGGAAATCCGTCAAGGTGAAAACTTACAGGAAAGAGTACGCTCCGTATATCCACGCCGGCTATGACTTTGGCGTAAAGCATTGGAAAGAAATCGTTCTAAAAGACTATTCCTCGCTCTGGAAACAATTGCGGGGCATTGCAGAGAGTACCGGAATGGAAAGGATTTGCTTCCGCAACGGAGCCCTTATGGGAGCATACTCAACAAATCCCTATCCGGAACTGGATTATATCGATGCCGCAATTTCCGATGTGCTGAAACAGGTAAGGAAGCATATCGCTTCTGAAAATGAGATATCCCGGCACTATTACACCTTATCTGATAAATGGTTTTCTTTTTTCAATGAAGAAAAAGAACGCTATTACGACATCGCAAATCACAACAGACCTTATTTCCTGTGTCAAGAGTATGCCGACGATGCCCTTATTCTTCCAGAGTGGATAGATACCGCCACAGCAAGCAATGACATCACCCAATCGGAAGCCCTGGCTTCGGCAATTGCAAAATTTGATTCTCCTGCAGCCCCGGACGGCATCCACAAACTGAAAGACAACATGAAGCTTACACCCGACGAACGGAATGCCTTGCTGGCACCTAATGATATGATTTCGTATGCAGTGGGAGTAGCACAGGCTGGCTGGATTATGGAATATAAGTGGTTTATAGGAGAAACTCACAGAGAGGAGTTTGATGCAATGCTACTTTCCCGGGGTAACAGTCCTGCCATCATGGCCGCTTTTGGAGACGGACTGAGGAGTGCCATGGATATAACGGAACGTTTTAAAAATGCGATTCTGTGTCAGGACTGCGACTCGATATGTCTTATGAACAAAGCCATCAAAGCAGAATTGAACAAAGCATACAGACAAAATGTAGTTTATGGTTATGTCTTTATGAACGGAATGGATGCCGTTGAAATATACAGGGCCGGTGCCGAGTGGGATATTCCTGAAAAACAAACGGCCAGCGGATTGCGGCTTGATAAGGACCGGGTGCTTGAAGGTTTCAGGGATTATCTGGAGGGACATTTGAAAATGGGTGTCGAATATGCCCGGACACTGACCAAGGGGCGCAATGCCATTGACTGGCATTTATATGAAAAAGATACGGAGACAATAGACTTGTCCGAAAACGGATTCCAGCCTGCCATTCCGCTTAATTTAGAAACTGGCTCTCAAAGTGAATTAAGTGCCGAACTGTCGCAGATGCTTACACTCCCACAAGAAGTTGCCGGGCAGAACATTACGGGCAAGGTAATGGCTACGGTGGTAATTGAGGCCGATGGTGCCGTCAGCAAAGTGGAAATTACAAGCTCGCCGCATCCGGCTTTGAGCGAAACTGTAACGGATTGCATCTACCGCATGCGGTTCATGCCGGCAAAATATGACGGAGAATGCGTCGCATCCCTTGCCATTATTCCTGTATTATTCTAATGAAAACACAATATCACCATTCACCATGAGAAGAATATTATCAACCGTCCTGCTAGCATGTCTCGTACTGGGAGCATGGGCACAAAACAAGACGAAAATGACAGAAGAAGAGAAAAAAAAGACCATGGAAGGACTTGAAGCGCTCTATCAGTTAGAGACAGGAGAGGCATTCGGCGAACTTGGTTCATTGTCAGGAAACAAAGAGTTCAAACTGTATAGACTCCCTTGGGAGGAATGGGCGGGCAAATTCAAATACGCAACAGGAGGTCTGCTAGTATTATTAAGGTGCTTTAACAAGGCATTCATAGAGCCTAACAAGGATTCTTCTATCTTCTGTAACCTAATGCTAAGAGGCAAATTTGAAGATTTATCTTCAAATTTCGACATTCGGAAAGAATCCGAACTGTGGATGTTTGATCATCAGGATGAGAACGGGAACTTCACGGGATTCCGCAAATACCTTTTCTTCGACCTGGAGACTGATTTACAGATTCATCTGACGGATAAGCAGGGTAAACCGGTCTATATACACCCGGATGAAAATCTCTATCTGCTTGAGGGCGGATACAAAGCCCAGAACAAAGATACATTAAATATATGGTACGGGTTGCAGATACCGTTAACTGCCCCTTATCAGGAAATTGCAGGAGGACACATCTCCTTGTCTTTCTATATGCCTGAGAAATACAACCGCATCACAGTACCCATTAAGGAATTTGGAAACAAACCTGTACAGGTGACTTGGGGCAGCATGACTTTTTCCATAGAAAAGGTTGACAGCAACGGCTTCATCATTTCCACAGACGCAGAAAAGATCGACAAACTGAGACGCATGGGTTGCCTTTATCACAGAGACGGTAACTGGTACGAGCCGTCCTCTCAAACAGCCATAACAGGAGATTTGGACAAGATTCTGAAAAATAGTATAGGGAAAATCTCGTTTGAAGAGTGGTTGAAAAGAAAAAACATTGACCCGAACAACCTTGAAGAGACTATGGAACACTATATGGAAGATGAAGTTTCAGAGGTAAATGACGGAACAGACGCTACCGGAGTTATGGGAAAGCACTACACGGTTGCCTTGCAGGGGGATAGTCTGTTGCTCTATATGCCGGATGAAAAGAAACGGAAAATTGCAGAGATAACTGCATTTGCCCCATCGGAAGGCAAAGCATCGCGATTATTAATCAACCACGAGCGATGTAGTGAACTTATAGAATGGTTGTGCTCAGAGAAATCACCTGACAATACAAAACAGACCGAACCGGAAGAGATGGAGGAAGTGGATTATTTCAGTCCTGATTTACAGCCAGCCAAGCCCATCAACCCGCAGACAGGAATGCCGGACGATTGGAACATGGTCTTGGAACGATTGCTCAGGAAGCCCGAAGAGGCCGTCGAGCAAGGAATTACAGGAAGTATGACGGCGGAAATAACCATCGGAACTGACGGCGTTGCCAGCAACGTAAAAATAGACGGAGCCCCCCACCCGCTATTGAAAAAAGCGGTCTGCGACTGCCTCTACGACATAAAGTATGTCCCGGCAAAATGGAATGGAAAGGCGATCCCCTTTGTCTTTACACTCCCAGTCTTTTTTAACTGACCGAGCCTATGGAAGGATATATCCTGATTGTACTACAGATTCTGATAGCCGGACTGATTATCTGGAGAAGGAAGCAGGACTCCAAAGAGCCGTCAGGCTGTCTGGCAGCGGGTGTTATTTTCATGATTGTATTTGCTCTGACCACCGCACTGTTCAGTCTGGGGCATCTTATCATCAGTGAAGGACTGTTTGCCAATATCTTTGCAGAGAGCAGAGGGTCGCTCGCCGCCGCTTCACCAATGGAATGGCTGATGGCTGGATTTATCTGTCTGATAATGATACTGGTATCTGCCACCGTTTGCTCTTTGGCTGGCTATGCTGTCACAGGCCGTCACCCCAAATTCTGCAAACTGATATGGAAAACACTGGCAATAATCCTGCTGTTTCCCGTCATGGCATTGGGAATATTGGTTGCGGCATTTGGGTTTGCCTATATTATCTGCATGAGGTTTGCCTCACCCATGTTTGACAATATCGGCTGGGGCTGGATGCTTCTGCTCTTATTTTTCAGTGTGATGTGCCTGCTTGGATTTTCCGGATTCGTCGTTTACCTGTTGGAAATGAACAGCGAAAAATTAAAAAAATACGATGAAAAGGACAGCAGACGTTCTTTCAGACCGGTCGATATGAATAACCATGAGAAAGGAGGCACTATATGATACGAAAACTTATAATCTGCATAGCCGTTCTGGTGGGTTTCTGCCCGATGGCATGGGGAACGGTCGATGATGTACCTAATCCCAAGACATACGATGCGGACAATTGGGTATCCGACCCTGACCATATATTGGACAGTGAAACGAAGAATAAAATCAACGATATATTGCAACAACTGGAGGACTCCCTGACCATAGAAGTGGCAGTTGTCGCCTTGAACAGCATCGGAGAAGAGGAACCGCATGAATTTGCCGTTACGCTGTTCAACCGGTGGGGTGTCGGCAAGGCGGAAGATGACAACGGACTGCTGATTCTGCTGACCCGGGATATACGGGATATCACCTTCAAGACCGGGTATGGTCTGGAAGGAGTATTGCCGGATGCCATTTGCAAAAGAATACAGATGGAAACCATGGTGCCACATCTTCGGGAAAATGACTGGAATACAGGAATGCTTGAAGGTGTCAAGGCGGTGGCGGCAGTTCTGTACGAAAGTGACTATCAGGCAGCACCGCCGGAAGCATGGATAAAAAAGTTCCGGCGTACCACCCCTTCCCTGGTCTTTACGGTGTTCGCCCTGATGCTGATACTTATAAACTGGTTTGTCTGGAAATCGGCGGTACACAGGATGACGCCCAAAGACGAAGGGACGGAAGCCGCACTGATCTTGCTGGCGACCCGAAAACCCTTTACTGTACGCACCCTGCTCGGACTGTGCTGGCTAGTGCCGGTGTGGCCCGCCATGCTGGGTATTGCCTACTGGTATTTCGGCAGACAGAAACAAAAGACCCTCAGACGCAGCCGGACATGCCCGAAATGCAACCGGGAAACCCTCCGGGAGATTCCTTTGCACGAGTTGATACAGGATACGAAACGGCTGACTGAAAGCGAACGCAAAGAAACAGAACTGAAGACGGCATACATCCGCATCTACCGGTGCTCCGCTTGCAGCGAAGAGGTGAAAATCCGGATACCGCTTGAAAAGGACGGCTATGAATGCTGCCCCTCCTGCGGGCACATGACGCTGCACAAGGAAGAAAAATATCGGACTATTATTAAAGCCACCACTTTATCAGAAGGACTGATGGAGGCTCGCCATCGATGTATGCATTGCGATGCCGAATACATGGTAGGCTATACAATACCGAAAATCAACACCTCTTCCAGACGTTCGGGAGGCTCAGGCGGTGGCGGAGGCAGTTTCGGAGGAGGATCATCCGGAGGCGGAGGTTCATCCAGCCGTTTCTAATACAGTATATCAATATTAACAAAAACATGCAAATCATGAAAACTATTTTTATCATGGTGTAGATACTAATTGAAAAGTGCGCTGTATTCTAATTGAAAAGAGCTCCATCC
>OGWW01001982.1_pt1 | contig 10062 bp, 8 predicted proteins | sample 1576131 | NCBI WGS metagenome assembly OGWW01 (sample SAMEA3541576, study PRJEB24748) | human gut metagenome | biome: human gut; feature: human-associated habitat; material: faeces | place: China | collected 2012 | reverse complement strand
CTTAATCAAGTTTGATCGTAGAATTGGGACAGGACACAGCAATAAGACAGTATGCAAGAGGAAAACCTGTTTTGTCTTCAAACGCAAAGAACACCTGGAACGTGGAACAAAAATATAATGTATCCCACTCAATTGTATTATGGCAGAATTATCATCGCAGCCAATTCCTTCTGTAGAGGAATTGACAAGGCTTGCAAAGCCGCAGTCAAGGGCGTGGTGGGGTTTAAGGGGAGGGCAGGCGCCAAGCCCTCCCCTTATCATCAAATAATTTTTTGAAAAAATAATTGTCAGAGGTTCACAAGGAGCCTCTGACAATAAATGTTACACCAGATCATTTTATTGATGTTGCTTTAGCCGATAGTAAGAAGAACGAGAAATGTGCAGTTGACCAAGGGCTTGGGACACGGTGATTTGCTTTGCCTCAACAGCCTGCATCACGATTTCCCAGTTTTCGGGCAGTTCCAGCGTTGGCCGCCCAAACTTGATGTCTTTCTTTTTCGCCGCATCAATCCCCTCACGCTGTCTGCGTCTGATTTTCAGGCGTTCATTCTCTGCAATACTTCCAAGCACCTCAATCAGAATCGCATTGATCATATCCATGACCCACATTTGTTCTGGTGGAAAATCGGTCAATGTAGTTGGAATGTCGAGGATTTTGACATGAATGCCTTTGCTTTTGAAAACCTCCAACTCCTGCTTGATGTCAGACTTACTTCTGCTGAGTCTATCCAATTCCTTAATCACCAGCGTATCGCCGCTCCTGAGAATTTGCTTTTTCAAATACTGATAGCCCTCACGCTCAGTGTCTTTGCCGGAGCATTTGTCCACAATGATATTGTCCCTGCTGACGCCATAATTTGTGAGAGCCTCGATCTGTCTGTCCTCGTGCTGTTCCCTGCTGGAAACACGGGCATAGCCAAATGTTCTGTTGTCCATAAAAACACCTCCGAATTGTCTCAAAAAGTCCTGCCACTTTTGGAACGTCCCAAAAGTCAAAAACGGACCTTTTGGCACAGGTTTTTGAGAAAAAAGGAACCGTCCCAGAAAGTACACTTTTTGGAACGGTTCTTCTTGTAATTACTGCTGTGCAAAAATTTCTTCACTTTGAACGGCGTTGATCGTCTCCAAAAGCAAATTGCTGTCACACAGCATCTCTTCGATCTCACCTGCAGAGTAGCCGTAGTCCAACAGCAAGAGAATATCCTCTTCTGTCACACCGTAGCAACCACACATTTCCAACAGCAACTCCTCTTGCTGGGTATAGTATTCTTCCTCCAACTCGTCATACCAGTTATACCACTTGCCGAACCGAAAATTTTCCTGCACCTCAAATGTAGAACAGGTCAGAAAGCCGTAGCGGTCAATCTTCAAGATCGTGCCTTCATCTACATTCAACACTTCAAACCGATACTTGTGGAAACCAGATTTCTGCAACGCTTTTTTCAGGATACTTTCCGTCGAGGCATAAATGTAAAGTCCCAGCTGTGCAAAGTGGAGCAGACACATTGGGTTTGAACCTTTGATGATGTAGAGCGTGTTGTTTTCGTCCAGAGCCGTAAAGCAAAAACTGCCCTGCACAGATTCCGCCATACTTTTGAGTGAGTCAAAGTTCAGCTTACCCTGCTGTTCCAACAACTGTACTGCAATGTATGAATCCGTTTCGATCTGCGTATTCGGCAGGTGCTTTTCCATACGTAGTTCCTTGTCGTTGTACAGTACGCCGTTATGGGCAAAGGCAAAGTCCACATCGGCATTGAAAGTAGAAGCCCTTTTTGAGGAACCTCTGAAAGACGAAGTGTTCTGTACAGGTGTACAAGACATTGCGGGTTCCGTATCTTATTCCGACCACAAGGGACTTATCGGTTGCTGGGGTACAGACTGGCCCGTAAATGATACTGTAAAATATGCAAAAGAGACTGTAGGATTAGCTACTTGCATTCCACAAAAATATGTAGTAAAAGAAGTGAAAGACAAACCCAACTATCTCTATACCTTAACAGCCAAAGGAGATAACTATTTTTCCTATCACACCACATTTACTTCAATGAAAGAAACATTCGGTTACAAGACTCCGGAAGCATGGTTTGCCTATATTCGTGAGTGGAAAGAAGGGTTGGAACACCCTTGTGTGATCAAAATAAAGCAATAAAAACAAATATTACCCCCTATTCGAACAAATATTACCCATTGCGAGAGGCAATACTTCATACTTTTGTACAGTAATAAACAAAGAACATTATTGTATAACTTAAAAATTATTATTATGAAGAAACAATTACTTCTCGCAATGGCTTTTGTGGCTACAACTCTCACCGTTAATGCACAAACTTATGCAATTCAAGCCAATGATGCAATTACAAAAGACACAGAAATTACTTCTGTTGATGGTGTTAAGTTAACATTTGGAAATGATACATACACCATAAAGGCAAGTACTGATATTGACGGAGCTGCAATATATGGAGCTTATGCTTCCGGAAAAGCAAATCCAGTAGACGGAAATAATTTGGCTTTTGATAAAGCCGATGCAGGAGTTCCAACAGTTGGTACATTTTATAATCTGGAAGTAAGTAAAGATGGTACAATAGAAATAGCTATTGTATTAAATCCCGGTAAGAAATTCTATATCTTGGAAGATGGAGTAGCTTTGGACGGATATGACGCATTAACTGTTGTTGATAAATACTATGGTACCTATAGTTTCCCAGTAAAAGCAGGTAAAACTTATACCACATTCTGCACAGGTTCCAAATTAGGTTTTTATGGTTTTACTTTTACCGCAGGTGGTAGTTCTACCGGTATATCAGACATAGCTAATAGTAAGGAAATCGTAACTACTGAATACTATAATGTGGTAGGAATGAGATTAAACGAACCTGCAAAAGGATTGAACATTATTAAAAATATTATGAATGACGGTTCTGTAGATACTAAAAAAGTGTATTTTGAATAATATTCATTCAAACAAAAAAACATACGAATACCCAGCTCAATATATGAGTTGGGTTTTTCTTTTTTACACAATTATTCCACATTTATGCACAATAAATCCTCCAAAGCAATCGATTATTCACCTCTAAATTTATACAGAACACCTATATTTGCAATCAAGAATTTTATAACATAACTAAATAATAAGAACAGTCCATGAAAAGATTAGCACAGACCTTAGGCCTCTGCCTATTAATGACAACCCCGGCCATAGCACAGGAAAATTATGTTTCCGAAGTATGGGTTGCAGACCAGGGAAACGGGACATATAAAAACCCAATCCTCTATGCCGATTATTCCGATCCGGATGCCTGTCGGGTAGGAGATGATTTCTATATGACCTCTTCAAGTTTTAACTGCCTCCCCGGTCTACAAATACTCCATTCAAAAGACCTTGTAAACTGGAACATCATAGGTGCTGCCGTTCCATACGCCCTCCCTCCCATCGAAACTCCCGAACGTCCGGAACATGGGAATCGAGTATGGGCACCAGCCATCCGCCATCATGACGGAGAATTCTATATCTTTTGGGGAGATCCGGACCAAGGTGCATTCATGGTGAAAGCACGTGATCCGAAAGGACCTTGGAGTGAGCCAGTACTCGTAAAAGCAGGAAAAGGTATCATCGATACTTGCCCGTTATGGGATGAAGACGGTAAAGTATACCTTGTGCATGCTTATGCTGGAAGTCGTGCCGGGCTAAAAAGTGTCATTGCTATCTGTGAACTGAATGCGGATGCTACCAAAGCCATCTCACAGTCAAGAATTGTATTTGACGGACACGAAGCCCACGAAACCTGTGAAGGACCTAAATTCTACAAACGAGGTGATTATTATTATATCTTTCATCCGGCAGGTGGTGTACCAACAGGTTGGCAGGTTGTTCTTCGTTCTAAAAATGTCTACGGTCCATATGAGTGGAAAACAGTATTAGCACAAGGTAATACTCCGGTCAATGGTCCTCACCAAGGAGCATGGGTAGATACTCCAACAGGAGAAGACTGGTTCCTGCATTTTCAGGATGTAGGTGCATACGGTCGTATCGTACATCTGCAACCGATGAAATGGATAAACGACTGGCCTGTAATCGGTAATGATACAGACGGAGATGGTTGTGGCGAACCCGTACTAACTTATAAAAAACCAAATGTCGGTAAAACCTATCCTATCTGTACACCACAAGAAAGTGACGAATTTAATGGATACACGCTTTCTCCGCAATGGCAATGGCATGCCAATATCAATGAAAAATGGGCATATTATGCAGGTGATCATGGATATGTACGTCTCTATTCTTATCCGGTAGTGAATGAGTATAAGAACCTTTGGGACGTAGCCAACCTACTACTACAGAAAACTCCTTCAAATAACTTCACGGCAACAATGAAGTTGACTTTCAAGCCTACAACCAAATACAAAGGTGAACGTACCGGACTTGTAGTTATGGGCATGGATTATGCCGGGTTAATTCTTGAAAACACGGATAAAGGGCTTGTGCTCTCACAATTAAACTGCAAGAAAGCAGATAAAGGAACACCGGAAGAAGTAAATGAAGCTGTTGATTTACAAAACAACACAGTATATCTGAGAGTTAAATTCAGCAGTGACGGTAAGAAAATCGGCAAGAGTGAAGTGGTGTATGACCTTATAGTAATGTGCGACTTCAGTTATAGCACCGATGGTAAGAAATTCCAGAAAATAGGAAAACCATTCCAAGCCAGAGAAGGCAAATGGATCGGAGCTAAAATAGGAACATTCTGTACCCGTCCTGCCTTGGTAACGAATGACGGTGGCTGGGCGGATGTTGATTGGTTCCGTATCACAAAGAAATGAAACGAGAAGCCTTAAAAATATAAATAACAGCTTCAAGTAAATGAATTTATGCCTCTGCAAAAAGAAACTATTGCAGGGGCATATTTGTTTTCCTACATTTGCAGAACGATTATTAAAATAAAAAAAAATGAAGAAACTTGTTATATTCGATTTAGATGGAACACTACTAAATACAATCGCCGATCTGGCAAACAGTACGAACCATGCACTTAAAAAATTGGGATATCCTATACATAAAATAGAAGAATACAACTTCATGGTTGGTAACGGAATTAACAAGCTCTTTGAGCGTGCCCTGCCGGAAGGAGAAAAAACAGAAGAAAATGTACTCCGTGTACGTCAGGAATTCGTACCCCATTACGACAAACACAATGCAGACGAGAGCAAACCATATCCCGGAATTCCAACCTTATTAGAAGCACTACAAACCAAAGGAATACAGTTGGCGGTTGCGTCTAATAAATATCAGGCAGCTACAGAGAAGCTCGTAGCTCATTATTTTCCAAACATCCGGTTCATAGCTGTACTGGGACAACGGGATGGAGTGAAAGTAAAACCGGATCCAGCAATTGTAGAAGATATCCTGCGAATAGCAAACGTTGAAAAAAAAGAAGTTCTCTATGTCGGAGATTCGGGCGTAGATATGCAGACTGCCATCAATGCAGGAGTCACCTCTTGTGGAGTTACCTGGGGATTTCGTCCACGTACAGAATTGGAAGGCTTCCACCCGGATTACATTATAGACACAGCGGAAGTAGTGAAATCAATGATTAATGATTAATGATTAGCGGTTAGTGATTAGTGCTATGCAGCGTGATTATAATGCCGCCCGCTAATCACTTATCACTAATCACTAATCACTCCCCCCAGCCATTCCTCTGCCAGTATAGGCCATTGATTAGTTGTCCCCGGATTATTACGTAAAGCGATACTATGCCCTCCTTCCGGAAAAACATGCAGAGTTGTTTTCTTTATATCCACTCGTTTCAATGCAGTATAGTAGAGAATGCTGTTGAGAAAAGAAACAGACCGATCATCAGTAGCATGTACAATAAAAGCCGGTGGAGTCTGATTTGTCACACGTTTATCACAAGAAAACTGATGCAACAATTCCGGTGACGGGTCCCTTCCCAAAAGATTATCCCGACTTCCTTTATGAGCCATTTCCCTCATTGAAATCACAGGAGAAATAAGTATCGTAAAGTCAGGACGGAAAGACTCTTTATCCAATGCATCTCCTCCTGTCCCCCAATCTTCTGAAAATGTAGAAAGACAAGCCGAAAGATGTCCTCCTGCCGAACACCCCATCACTCCCACCTTATCAATATCAATGCCATAATCTGTCGCATGAAAACGAATGTACCTCATTGCCCGTTGTGCATCTTCCAAAGGAGCCTGATAACTCACTATTACATCCGGTGATTGTGGCATACGATGATTAAGAACGAAAGCAGTAACCCCAAACGTATTAAACCATTTAGCTAACTGCCATCCACTAATTTGATAAGCCAGACGTGCATATCCCCCACCCGGAATAATTAACACGGCAGTCTTCTTATTTTCTGCTTTCGAAGGTTCAAAAACATATACTCCAGGTGTACCTACCTGATATACCCGTTCATTAGCAATACTATCTTTCACAGCAAGACCTTTAGTGTTTGGCATGTTATTATTCCATATAGGATAAAAAGTCTGTGCAACACCTATTTGAAATATTCCTGCCAATAACCAAAAACATAAACTTCTTTTCATTTCACTTATACGATTAATAAACTCAGAGTGACAAAGATAGTATAGCTTTTTTATTTCAAGGTAGAATAATTGGTACATATACTCGCAAAAAGAAACATTATTTCTACAAAAAACTACGCAAACTCCATTAACTTTGTTTCAACATTTAATCATTATATCATGAACCAGAAAAGCATACTACTCATTCTTACTTTATTGTATTGTCACGTAGCATCTTTCGCTCAAAAGACAAATATCAAAGACTACGTCCATATCGAGATTACTCCCGATCACGACGATTGGACATACCGCACAGGCGAACAGGCATCATTTACTATTCGAGTTATACGTGGAAACATAATGCTCAAAAACATTCCACTCATCTATGAAATAGGTCCAGAAAAACTCCCCCCTAACCAAACAGGAAGTAGCGATCTGAAAAATGGTAGCTTCAAAGTGAAAGCTGGTACAATGAAAACACCTGGTTTCATCACTTGTCTTTGCCGTACAGAGGTAGATGGTATTACCTATTCCAACTATGTAAATATAGGTTTTAGCCCTGAAAAGCTGAAACCAACAACAACACTTCCCGAAGATTTTACCAAGTTCTGGGAACGTGCCAAAGCAGAAACAGCCAGTATACCAATGGAACCTCTAATTACTCTGTTACCCGAACAATGTACTCCGGAAACCAATGTATACCATGTCCGTTTACAACACTATCAGAAAGGAAGTTACTTCTATGGCATTCTCTGTATACCTAAAAAGCCAGGCAGATACCCGGCTGTTCTCCGTGTACCGGGAGCCGGAGTAAAGAAGCAGCCGGCAGAAATGACACTTGCAGAAAAAGGAATGATCACCCTCGCCATCGGTATTCATGGTATTCCGCAAACACTACCGGATAACCTGTATGCCAATCTGAGTAAAGGTGTATTAAACAACTATGCCTTCTATAATCTCGATAGTAAAGATCACTATTACTATCGTCGTGTATATACCGGCTGTATACGTGCGCTCGATTTTTTGTGTAGCCTGCCCGAATATGATGGAGAGAACTTAGGTGTCATCGGTGGAAGCCAGGGCGGTGCATTGGCAATGGTTACTGCCGGATTAGACTCCCGAGTTAAGGCACTCGTAGCTTTCTATCCTGCTCTTTGTGATGTGACCGGTTATCTTCATGGGCGCGCGGGAGGATGGCCAGCCATGTTTGCCCCTCAAAATCAGTTATTGAACAATAAACCCGAAAAGATTGAAACGTCCCGTTACTATGATGTGGTCAATTTCGCACGCTTTATTCAAGCACCCGGATATTATTCGTGGGGATACAATGACCCTACCTGTCCTCCCACTTCCACTTTCTCTGCCTACAATGTCATCACTGCTCCCAAACAATTGTTTATCGCTCATGATACAGGTCACTGGCGTACAAAAGAGCAGGACATAGTGACCAATAATTGGTTCTGTAAACAGCTGATTAAGTAGTACTTTTCGTCTTAAAACAAAAAATACCACCCTAAAAACAAATATTGCACATCTCATAGTTCACATCCGTATACTTTTGTAGCGATCAATTAACACTCTACATGGGTGTAACTAAGAAAAACAATCATTTTAATAAACTAAAAGTAAACATGCAAAGAATGTCTAACCAAGTGAAAAACATGCGAATCGTGCTGCTTATGTTATTTGCAGCTCTATCGCTCAGCGTTTCCGCGCAAACGATTACTCTCAAAGGTAATGTGAAAGATGCGACCGGTGAACCTATAATCGGTGCTTCTGTCGTAGAAAAAGGAAATACCACGAACGGTACCATTACCGACTTGGATGGTAAATTCAACCTAAAAGTTCCCTCCAAAGCAACCGTAGTTATCTCTTATATAGGTATGAGAACACAAGAGGTTGCAGTAAACGGAAAAAGTTCAGTCAACATCACCTTAGAAGACGACGCACAATCTCTGGAAGAGGTTGTCGTTATCGGTTACGGTACAGCCAAGAAGAAAGATTTGACCGGGTCTGTCGGTACGGTGCAAGGAGCTGAACTGGCCAAAGTACCCGTTACCAGTGCTGCCCAGGCATTGACCGGTCGTCTGGCAGGTGTACAGATTACAACTACCGACGGTTCTCCCGATGCAGAAATGATTATCCGTGTTCGCGGAGGCGGTTCTATCACCGGAGATAACTCTCCGCTCTATATCGTAGACGGCTTTCCAGTTTCCAGCATCAGCGACGTTGCACCGAACGATATTCAAGACATTACCGTTTTGAAAGACGCTTCCTCTACAGCCATCTATGGTTCGCAGGGTGCCAACGGTGTTGTATTGATCACCACGAAGAGCGCCAAAAGCGGTAAGACCCAGGTGACTTATTCCGGATATATTCAAGGCAAAACGCTCAGCAACAAAATAGACGTTATGAATCCTTATGAATTCGTGATGTACAACTATGAACGCGCTGCCATGAAGAAATCAATATCCAACTTTGAAAAACGTTTCGGCGCTTTTGACGACCTTGACCTTTACCAGTACCAGAAAGGTACAAACTGGCAAGAAGAGATGTTCGGAAATGCAGACCTTGCCCAATCACACAATATCAACGTGAGCGGTGGATCTGACAAGACCAAATTCACACTGAGCGGTTCGTACATACAAGACGGCGGTTTGATGAAGAACAATGACTTCAACCGCGTAAACTTAAACTTCAAATTGAACCACGAAATAGCCAAAGGCCTGAAACTGGACTTCGGTATCCGCTTCTCCGACACAGAGACTAACGGTATTGGAACTTCAGGAGGTACTTATAAGATCCGTTCTTATGAATCCATCAACAAAGCTCCGGTAAACGGTCTTTATGACTTTATCGAAGTAGATACAGGCAACATGGACGATGACGAACTGGATACATACCTGAGCGACATCATGACCCTGCAAGAAAAAGTAGACCAATATTGGAGAAAGAAGAACGAACGCCGTTACAACTTCACCGGTGGCCTCAGCTGGAACATCCTGAAAAACCTGAGATATCGTCTGGAAGGTGGTTATGAATACACATTCTACCAACTGAAGAACTGGTATGGCCCTAAGAGTGACGCTGCCATCAAGAACGGCGACAGCCTACCATACGGTGAATGGGACAAGAAAGACAGCTGGAAATACCGTATTGCCAATACATTGACTTACGACTTCAAACTATCTTCCCGCCAGGATGTAGACGTGATGATAGGACAGGAAATCGTAACAAGCGGAGGCGAAAGCATTTCAATGACAGCCAAGCGTTTCCAGAAAGACATTACTCCCGAAAAGATGTTTGCCAGCATGGCATCCAATTCCGGTGAGGCTTCTTCCAAGATCATAAGCTCATCCTTGTCCCAGGAAGACAAAATGGCTTCTTTCTTCGGTCGTATCAACTACCGCTTTGACGAACGTTATTTGCTGACCGTGACCATGCGTGCGGACGGTTCTTCCAAGTTCTCAAGAGGAAACCGCTGGGGCTTCTTTCCTGCTGCTGCCG
>OGWW01001974.1_pt1 | contig 10091 bp, 8 predicted proteins | sample 1576131 | NCBI WGS metagenome assembly OGWW01 (sample SAMEA3541576, study PRJEB24748) | human gut metagenome | biome: human gut; feature: human-associated habitat; material: faeces | place: China | collected 2012 | reverse complement strand
CGGCAGCAAATACATTGGCATTGCGCCCGTAGATAGACTGGAAAACAGACAAACCGGTCAGTTCATCAAAACGCCCCAGCCCCGCTACATTGCCCGGAGTATTCAGAATCGCTTCCATCCCATAGTTAATAGCATACCAGGGGGGAGCGGCCGGATGAATATAATAACCGGCAAAACCTATCAGATTGACAAATAAAAACACCATAGCGAAACGTAGATACAAACTTCTCTCCTTTTTCAGATAGAGATAAATGCCAAATGCAATAGGTACAGGCACCCAACACAGGTAAAAGATACCTGCCATGAAATCTGCAAATTTCCAGTTGTACAATGTGAAGTATTCGCAGGGAATGAGAAGATTCCCATTATCATTGATACCAAACCAGGATTTCTCCAGATTATAGATTCCTGCCACATCAATAGGATTTACTTCGTAATTGGGAAATACACGCATCCAGTCATACGAAACACCAAAAATAAAGAAAGGTAACAGGGCTACTGCCAACTTACGGGTGGGTATACCGGCAAAGAACAGAGCCAGAAAGATAAACGCCATCAGCAAATGCTCCGGACGCAGTCCGAGGCATACAGCCGTAAGTAATAAGAAAAGAGCGGTTATACCTACAACGGTCAGCGTTTCTTTCCGCGAAGGCATATTAAAAGTATATCTCATAATCAGAGTTTACATATTTTTCATCACCTTACGGCAATGGTTCAAACGGGCAAATGCCGTAATATTGGCAAACACAGCTACCAATGCTACGGGAATCATTAATATCAGAATCGGATCAAATGAAGTGACATCATCGAAAACGCCACAGAAGATAGCTCCCAGACTAATCAGTACGACACGTTCCGGACGCTGCATAAGGCCAACTTTGCAATCAATACCCAGACCTTCGGCACGGGCACGCACATAACTCACCATCAATGAACCAATTAAGGCAATGAAAGCAATGATTGATCCCCACATATACCCTTTCAGTATCAGATAATAAAAGATACCAAACAGAGTGATCAGCTCACTGTAACGGTCGAGCACCGAGTCATAGAGTGCACCGAAAGTGGAACTCATATTTCCCAGACGGGCCACACGCCCATCCATCATGTCGAATAGCCCGGCAAACAATATAATACCGCCTCCCCAGCCTACATAAGAAAGGTCTCCCCGCTCTCCGTTGATACCGCCATAAATCAATACGCCTGCTGCTACAATATTCAAAACCAGTCCGGTGGTAGTAATAAAGTTGGGCGTGATACCTATTTTAATCATCCCTCTGACAACGGGATTGATTATTTTATAAATTACCTGTTGTAACCAGTCTCTGTAATTCATTTCTATTCTTTTGTTATTATTTTATAGTTTGTTTTCTCTCTTAAAAAGATTCTTCATATTCACGTTCCGATATACAAACACACGTTGCAGGTAGTAATTCCAGAACAGTGCGACCAATATGGAAACCACTATTTTCGGAACAATAAAAAGGTCTTTGGAGTAAAGACTTAATGTATCTCTGACCCATGAAATACCTGCTATCCATTCCGTAAGATAATACGTCCCGTATGTATTCAAAAAAACACTACCTGCCCACACCAATGTATACTTTATAATCACATGTGATTTCTTGCATTCGTGACATTTGAAAGTCCATTCATAGTTAACGAAGCAATTGAACATGCCTCCGCAAACCGAGCCAATGCAAGTGGCATATACATAATACATTCCGAAAAATTGTGCCAACGCAATCGTTATCACAAAATCCGTAACCGTGGCCAGTTGTGCCGAAAGCTGGGCTCTCAGAAACATGAAAATCCCCCCTTTCTCCGAAAATGCTGTAATCAGTTGTTTCATCCAATCAGCCATCTGACACCTGCTAACAGAATAAAACTATAAATACCTGCCAGGATATCATCCATCATGACTCCCACTCCTCCTTTCAGACTCTCCATCTTACGAATGCCTAATGGCTTGAAAATATCAAAAAGACGAAACAATGCAAAAGCCGCTACCGGATACCAGAAATTACCTTCGGGTGCTGCCAGCAGTGCAATCCATACGCCTACCATTTCATCCACAACCACCCGCGAAGGATCTTCCCCCCAGAATGGTTCCAGTTTATTAGACGACCAGATACCACCGATAGTAAAAAGGATAATCAGGGCAAGGGTCAATAGCCACACAAAATTGAAAGGAAAGAAATACAGTAGAATACACCACACCACAGTAGCCAGTAAAGCTCCTGCCGTACCTGGGGCAAAAGGAGAAAATCCCGCTCCAAAACCAGTAGCAATCATTATATGAAAAAGGGAAGCTTTTTTCATCACTCAGATAAAATATATGCAAAGTTATAAAAATAATAAAACTTTCCCCTTTTTTATAAGAGGAAAGTTTTATGGATGTACTCACAGAGTCAGATCATCTCTTTCTCTTTAGTAACTAATATGTTTTTATCAATCCAGATAACTTGGTGATTTCTGACCAACCATATCACGCAATGTCTGCTTAACCATTCTCCATTGAGTAAACAGATCGTGTACAGGCTGACTTTCCAGATCATGCATCGGGCTCTTGCAGAAGAATGACAACCAGGTCTGAATGCCAGACATTCCGGCACGCATAGCCAAGTCACTGAACAATACAAGGTCAAGTGCAATAGGAGCAGCAAGAATAGAGTCGCGACACAGGAAGTTTACTTTAATTTCCATCGGGTAACCCATCCATCCGAAGATATCAATGTTATCCCACGCTTCCTTATTGTCTTTACGGGGCGGGTAGTAATTAATACGAACTTTATGATATACATCGCCGTACAGGTCAGGATATTTTTCCGGTTCGAAGATATTGTCGATTACAGACAGCTTACTTACTTCTTTTGTTTTAAAGTTATCGGGATCATCGAGCACTTCTCCATCACGGTTACCCAGAATGTTAGTAGAGAACCATCCGCTTACACCCAACATACGGGTTTTGAACATCGGAGCCAAAACAGTTTTCATCAAAGTCTGTCCACTCTTGAAGTCCTTACCGGCGATAGGCACATTCATCTTTTTAGAGAATTCCCACATAGCAGGAGTGTCTACGCATAAGTTAGGAGCCCCCATGATGAACGGAGCACCTTCTGCAATAGCAGCATAAGCGTAACACATACTTGGAGAAATAACATTCGTGTTGTTTTCTTTCATTGCTTTTTCCAAAGCGGCAAGTGACATGTGCTCGTCTGACAGAGGAATATAAATCTCTGTACTTGCAGCCCATAACACAGCAATACGTTCGCAATTGTTAGCAGCTTTGAAGTCACGGATATCCTTGCGCAACTGTTCTACCATTTCCCAACGGGTAGCAGCCTGTTTAATATGAGTACCGTTCAAGCGTTTTGCCCAATTATGATCAAAAGCAGCAGGCATCGGCTTGATAGCCTCCAATTCATCTTTCACTCCATTCAAGTCCTTTTCCTTCAAAACTTCGGCATACATAGCAGCTTCATAAGCGTTGTCGGGGAAAATGTCCCAGCCACCAAATACAATGTCGTTCAAATTAGCTAAAGGCACTATGTCTTTAATAAGTTTTTCCTCGTTGTTTTCCATGCGCATTGTTGCCATTTCTGCGATAGAACCTATTGGTTTTGCCAATCCCTTGCGAGAAGCCAGTGTTCCTGTAATCATAGTGGTAGCAACTGCGCCACCAACGCCTACCACCAACACGCCGAGACGGCCTGATGCCGGTTTAATTTCTTGTTCCATTTCTGTTGTTTTAGATAAATTAAAATTGCCTACAAAGTTAGGCTCTACTCTATACTCAAAGAAGTTCTAATAGTCGGATTAATTGTTCCATTTGATGTATTATCCTATTTACAAGCTCATATAGAGGGCAATACGCGAATCATATTCATCTATGCCGAATAGATTCAGAATAAATCATGGGAAGATAATATACCACAAAACTTCGGAATAAGATCAACGCAAAACCACACAAGCTTTTTTTCTTACAAATCAGGAGAGATGGTTTATGCCCTCTTAGTACACTTTGTCAAATCTTATAAATCTTCTTTTCGTTGCTCGTAGAGAAACACCCTTTTTCTCGTAGAGAATCGACCCGATCCTCTACGAGAAAAAAACCAATATATAACAATTTGAAGATCAACAATTTACAAAATACACATTTGTCTTCTTTTTTCATCACACATATCTATCGTTTTCTCATTTCCAAACAGCATTTATCATTCTTAAATAATTACACTCACAGCAAGAAAGAGAGAGATTATTTTGTATGGTACAACAACGCATACTCTTGCAAAATTGAAAAAGATGACAGAAAGTTTAACATGCTAAAACAGGGTTTTAACAAAACACTTTCCATTGAATGCTGTTGTATTAAACAATAAACGAACAAAATAGAGATATAAACCTAAACAACTTAATTATGGAATGGATTATAAATCAACTAAGAGAGCATCCCGAATTAGCTATCTTTCTGACGCTTTTCGCGGGATTCTGGATAGGCCGGCTAAAAATAGGCAAATTCTCCCTCGGAACAGTAACGAGTGTACTGTTAGTGGGTGTACTGGTTGGGCAATTGAATATCACGGTAGACGGTCCGATGAAAGCTGTATTCTTCCTGCTTTTTCTTTTTGCCGTAGGCTATAAAGTAGGACCACAATTCTTTCGCGGATTGAAGAAAGACGGTCTGCCGCAAGTGGGATTTGCCGTATTAATGTGTATCGTCAGCCTTGTATCTGCCTGGGCACTTGCCAAAATAATGGGTTATCATGTAGGCGAAGCTGCCGGACTACTCGCCGGTTCACAAACCATCTCTGCCGTTATCGGTGTAGCAGAAGACACCATCAACGGACTGAGCATCAGCGATGCACAAAAAGCAACTTTCATTAATGCCATTCCTGTAGCCTATGCGGTAACTTACATCTTCGGTACAGCCGGTTCTGCCTGGATTCTGGCTTCACTGGGGCCGAAATTTCTTGGCGGATTGGAAAAGGTAAAAGCAGACTGTAAAGAACTGGAATCTAAAATGGGAAGTTCGGAAGCAGACGAACCGGGCTTTGCTCCTGCCCTGCGTCCTGTTGTATTCCGTGCCTATCAGATAACCAATGAATGGTTCGGAAAAGGAAAACGTATCACCGATCTTGAAAGTTACCTGTACGAACAAGGAAAACGTCTCTTTGTAGAGCGCGTTCGCCAAGGAGGAATCATAAAAGAAGTTACTCCCAATCTCATTCTGAAAGAAAATGACGAAGTTGTACTCAGTGGTCGCCGCGAATTCGTTATAGGCGAAGAAGACTGGATAGGTCCCGAAGTAATAGATGCACAATTACTCGACTTTCCTGCCGAGACACTACCGGTAATGATCACACGAAAAACATTCGCCGGAGAAACAATAAACACCATCCGGGCACAAAAGTGTATGCACGGGGTAAGTATTCGCAGCATCAAACGTGCGGGTATCAACGTCCCCGTACTGGCACAGACCGTAGTAGATGCAGGTGATATGCTTGAACTCACCGGTATGAAACGTGAAGTAGAACTTGCCGCTAAACAAATGGGATACGTAGATCGTCCAACCAATCAAACAGATATGATATTCGTCGGTCTGGGCATCCTCGTCGGAGGTTTAGTAGGTGCATTAACCATCCATTTGGGAGGTATTCCAATAAGCCTGTCCACCAGTGGAGGTGCACTTATTGCAGGTTTACTTTTTGGATGGCTTCGCAGCAAGCACCCTACTTTCGGAGGTATACCCGAGCCCTCTCTATGGGTATTGAATAATGTAGGTCTGAATATGTTTATTGCCGTTGTAGGTATTGCTGCCGGACCAAGTTTTGTCACCGGATTCAAAGAAGTAGGTGCCAGCCTGTTTATCGTCGGTGCATTGGCTACAGCTATTCCGCTTATCAGCGGATTATTGATGGGAAGATATCTGTTTAAATTCCATCCCGCATTAACATTAGGATGTACCGCCGGAGCAAGAACTACCACTGCAGCACTGGGAGCTGTACAAGATGCAGTGGAAAGTGAAACCCCTGCACTGGGATATACTGTAACCTATGCAGTAGGTAATACACTACTTATTATTTGGGGAGTATTTATTGTATTAATGATGTAATAATATGTCAATGAATAATGTGCCAATTGGTTGCGCTATCATCCGCATGGCAGGCACATTGACACATTGGCATATTATCTAAATTATTTAATTATGGAAAAGAAATCAAATGGCATAGCCATAACCAAAAGTTTTGCAAAAAAGATGGAGGGCATCAGTCCCTTTGAATTAAAAAATCGCCTGATCGACATGGCGGACGAGAGCGTAAAGAGAATGGCCCACACAATGCTAAACGCCGGACGTGGCAACCCGAACTGGATTGCTACAGAACCTCGTGAAGCATTCTTCCTATTAGGAAAATTCGGGCTCAGTGAATGTACCCGTGTTTCCTCTCTTCCGGAAGGAATAGCCGGTATCCCCCAAAAAGAAGGAATTGCCGCACGTTTTGAAGCCTTTCTGAAAGACAATATCAAAGAACCAGGTTCCAGATTATTAAAAGACAGTTACAACTATCTGCTTATGGAACATGCCGCAGACCCGGATACACTTGTTCACGAATGGGCAGAAGCCGTTATTGGTGATCAGTATCCTGTCCCCGACCGTATCTTACATTTCACCGAACTCCTTGTACAAGATTACCTGGCACAGGAATTATGTGACCGCCGCCCTCCAAAAGGAACTTTTGATCTTTTTGCTACCGAAGGTGGAACAGCAGGTATGTGTTACCTTTTTGACTCTCTGCAAGAGAACTTTTTACTGAATCAGGGAGACAACATTGCCCTACTGGTTCCGGTATTCACACCGTATTTAGAGATCCCGGAATTACGCCGATACCAGTTCAACGTCACCGAAATATCAGCCGATAAAATGACGGAAGACGGATTGCATACCTGGCAATATAAAGATGAAGACATTGATAAACTAAAAGATCCGAAAATTAAAGCACTCTTTATTACCAATCCGAGCAATCCCCCCAGCTACTCATTGAGTCCGGAGACTGCCGCACGCATTGTTAACATAGTAAAGAATGATAATCCGAATCTAATGATCATCACCGATGATGTATACGGAACGTTCATCCCTCATTTCCGTTCACTTATGGCGGAGCTGCCACACAATACCCTATGCGTATACTCCTTCTCAAAATACTTTGGAGCAACCGGATGGAGACTCGCTGTCATAGCCTTGCATGAGGATAATATCTACGATAAAATGATAGCCCGCCTCCCGGAAGAGCAGAAAGCAATATTAAATAAACGTTATTCCAGCCTTGATCTTCACCCGGAGAAGATGAAATTTATCGACCGTATGGTAGCAGACAGCCGTCAAGTAGCCTTAAACCATACCGCCGGACTCTCATTGCCACAACAAATGCAGATGAGTTTATTCTCTGCCTTTTCCCTGCTCGATAAAGGTGATTATTATAAAACAAAGATGCAGAATATCATTCGCCGCCGCCTGAATGCATTGTGGGACAATACCGGTTTCTCATTGGTAGAAGATCCTTTACGTGCCGGATATTATTCGGAAATCGATATGCTCGTATGGGCACATAAATTTTACGGAGACGAGTTTGTAGCCTATCTGAAAAAGACCTATAATCCATTGGATATAGTATTCCGCCTGGCTAACGAAACCTCACTCGTTTTACTGAATGGCGGCGGATTTGCCGGTCCGAAATGGAGTGTCCGCGTTTCTCTTGCCAATCTTAACGAAGCCGATTATGTAACAATCGGAAAAGGTATTAAGAGAATACTGGATGAATACTATAAGCAGTGGACAATTGACAATTGACAGTGGACAATTGACAGTTGACAATGGACAGTGGACAGTTGACAATGGACAGTTACTATACAGTATTACAGCGCAGCTAACTGTCAATTGTCAATTGTCAACTGTCAATTAAATAACATTCTAAATCTCGTCCACCCGTCTGTATACGTACGGAGTGAGAACGAACATCCGTGACGCATCAGAACTTCACGGATAAATATCAGGCCGATTCCCTGCCCGTTCGGCTTGGTAGAAAAGAAGGGACTGAAGAGTTTAGCTTCAGTCTCTTTTGTTATACCTTTACCATTATCTGCCACCTCAATCCCGCCCGGAGAATAAGTACGTATCTTGATTTCTCCATTCTGCTCAATACTCTCAGCTGCATTCTTTATGATATTCACTAATACCTGTTCGAATAAAGCAACGTCAAGTTTCACTTCTCCCAATTCCTCATCAATATCCAGTGTAATGGTAATATTACGGTCGGCACACATACCTTCCATAAAACGTTTACAAGAGAATACAAGATCATTGAGATTAACCGGAACCAAGTGAGGTTCAGGTATTTTTACCACATCTGCAAAACGGGTAATAAAACGGCTCATAGAGAAACAACGGTCTGTACATACACGCATCACCTCACAGATATCTTCCATCCCTTCCGACTCGGAAAGTGCCTGTTCTACGGTATCCAACGTAGAAGTAATACCTGCTGTTGTATTATTCACTTCATGCGCAATCATACGAATCACTTTCTCATACGCCTTTTTCTCGGCCTTCATCACTTCATCCGTCAAGCTTTCTATCAGAAAAAAAGGATGCTGGAATCCCCGGTCGATGAATGAAGAGTGCGTACATTTATAAATATTCGAGTCATTCAAACGGACAGTTACCGTCTCTCCCTTAGCAACACGCCCCAATTCCGCAGCCAACGGAGAATCAATAGCAATCAGTTTTTTCCCCTGAGCCTCTTCAGGACGGACACCTAACATTTTAATAGCCATCGGATTTAATTGCGATATCTCATCATCAAGGGTAGTAATAATCACTCCCATCGGAGAAGCATTAATCATCAGATCGAGGAAATGATTCTGTTCCCGAAGCCGGAGACGTTCATTCTTCAACTGCTCCATCATTCTATTGAAAACATTGACCACGCGATCGGCCTCATACTTCCCAACAAGAGTCAAACGACTACTGAAATCCTGTTCGCGTAATAGCTCCATACCACTACCAATCGTGTCCAACGGTTTTATAATCTTTCGATAAAACAAGATCAAATATACCAGCAGAAAAACGATCAGGACTTCCGAAATATATAGCAAAGGCTTATACACCCATCCGCCAAAGTAGAGTATCACTCCACCAAGAGCAGCCAGAAACAAAGCCAGTATAAAAAAATATCCTTTTAGACGCACGATAAATAGTGATTAGTGAGTAGTGATGAGTGATTAACGATTAGTGATGAGTGAGTAGTGATAAGTAATGAGTAGTTAGTGGGCTGCGCTATAATCCGCATGGCACTAATCACTTATCACTAACCACTCATCACTAATAATTGATTCCATATTTTTCCAACCTCCGGTAGAGGGCAGCCCGGCTAATGCCTAAAGCGGTAGCTACCTGACTGAGGTTCCCTTTACAACGTTCCAAAGTATGCAAAATTGTCTGACGTTCTATTTCATCCAGTGTCATTCCGGAAAGCGAAGCGCCAGTAGCCTTCGGATCATCCTGACGAAGATATTGTGCATCAAAATCCGAAGCATCAAGAATGGCTTTTCCACTGACCAGTATGGTCCGTTCCACCAGATTTTTCAGTTCACGGATGTTCCCCGGAAAGGGCAAACGGCTGAGAAACTGAAGTGCATCAGCAGAAAATTCAGTACGGGGCAAATTATTAGCTTCGGCCTGGCGATCGGCAAAATGACGGGCAAGTAACGGAATATCTCCCCTCCTTTCGCGCAAAGCCGGAAGCTTAACTGTTATAAGATTGATGCGATAGAATAGATCTTCCCGGAAAGTATGTTCACTTACCATCTTACGCAAATCGGCATTAGTGGCAGATATCACCCGGATATCAGTCTTACGGGGACGGCTGTCACCCAAAACTTCAAACGTCTGGTCTTGCAGGACTCGAAGCAATTTCACTTGGCAGGAAGGATCTAAATCTCCTATTTCATCCAAGAATATAGTACCTTTATTTGCCATTTCAAAACGTCCGATACGATCAGCACTGGCATCAGTAAATGCTCCTTTCTTATGG
>OGWW01001967.1_pt1 | contig 10124 bp, 7 predicted proteins | sample 1576131 | NCBI WGS metagenome assembly OGWW01 (sample SAMEA3541576, study PRJEB24748) | human gut metagenome | biome: human gut; feature: human-associated habitat; material: faeces | place: China | collected 2012 | reverse complement strand
GGCCTACCGTATTCCTATTCTGTATGTTTTTAAATCGTTTTGTGTTAATTAATGCAGAGATTCCATCCGGTTCCATGGAAAATACAATCATGACCGGAGATAAGCTGATTGGATTCCGATGGTCATATCTGTTTTCCGGACCGGAGCGGGGAGACATCATTATCTTTAAGTTTCCGGATGATGAGAGCCAGAACTATGTAAAACGTGTCATTGGCTGTCCGGGAGATACGGTAAAGATAGAAGATGGCAAAGTATATGTCAACGGAGAACTCTTAGAGGAGGATTATCTCAAAGAGACATGGACGGTAGCTACAGGACCGTATACCTTTGAAGTGCCGGAGGACAGCTATTTTGTAATGGGAGATAACCGGAATAACTCCTATGATGGAAGATACTGGACCAATACCTATGTGAAGAAAGATAAAATACTTGGAAAAGCGATTTTCCGATATTGGCCACTGAAGAATTTTAAAATATTGAATTAGTGCGGAACAAATAAGGAAGCAAAAGGAGAAGATTTATGATAACATTATTAGCCCGGATATTTATCCGGGAAGATGACAAGCCGGAGAAGGTACGGCTTGCCTACGGTATTTTATGCGGTATTGTAGGCATTTTGCTAAATGTATTATTATTTACAGGAAAATTTATTGCGGGAACCATCAGTAAATCCATTGCAATTACAGCGGACGCATTTAATAACCTGTCGGATGCCGGCTCATCCATTGTAACATTGCTGGGCTTTAAACTGGGAGCAGCAAAGCCGGATCCGGAGCATCCATTTGGACATGGAAGAATGGAATATGTTTCCGGTCTTGTGGTTGCTGCAGTTATTTTAATTATGGCAGTGGAACTGATACAGGATTCCATCAGAAAGATTCTTCATCCGGAAGCAACGGAATGCTCTGTATTAATTATCATGATTCTGCTGATATCGATTGCTGTAAAGCTGTATATGACCTTCTACAACAGGAGAGTCGCAAAGAAGATTAATTCAGCGGCTATGCGGGCAACGGCCATGGACAGCTTAAGCGACAGCATTACCACATCTGTGGTTTTAATCACCACATTGATTGCAGAATTTACGTCAGTCAATATTGACGGCTACTGTGGTGTGGCGGTAGGACTGTTTATCTTATATGGTGGAATTAATGCAGCGAAGGAGACTTTAAATCCACTGCTGGGACAGCCGCCGGAGGAAGAATTCGTAAAAGAGATAGAACATCTGGTGCTGGAAGAAAAAATGATTATCGGTATTCATGATTTAGTCGTACATGATTATGGACCGGGACGTCTGATGGTATCACTACATGCGGAAGTGCCGGCAGAAATGAATATCCTTGTAATACATGATATGATAGACAATGTAGAAATGAAATTGAAAAGGGAACTGAATTGTGAGGCTGTCATACATATGGATCCGGTGATTACCGGAAGCAAGGAACTGACCGGGATAAAAGAAACGGTTACAGGTATTTTGAAGGATATTGATGAGGTCATTACCATGCATGATTTCCGTATGGTTCAGGGACCGACCCATACCAATCTTATCTTTGATGTAGTGATTCCATTTGGTTATCGTTCCAGTGATGAAGCAGTGTTGAAAGAACTGGAGCATCAGGTGAAAGAAAAGCTGGGCGAACAGTATCATATCGTGGTCAACGTAGACAAAAATTATGTGAAATAAAAGAAATAACAAAGCCCCGATGGGAGAAATCTGATAGAAGAATTCATCCCATCGGGGCTTTCTGTGTATTATTTTAATTCTGTGTCAGTGGAGTATTGACTGTATGCTCTACAGACTGGTCAGTTGCTGTACCGGCACCTCTTAAAGACTGTTCAGAGGACTGCTCAGTGGATTTCTCAGTGGACTGGGTAGAACCTTCTGTATCAGTAGAAGGCTGCTCTGTTTCGGTAGCAGGCTCTTCCGTATGTTCTACATCCGGATCCTCATAGAGGAACTCGTTGGAGCTTCGGAAGATGGTGCTGCTGGAACCTACAATGTTAGCAACAATCGTATCGCCGTCTTCAATGTCGTCAAGATTAATCTTTAACATGGTGCTTCCTAAGAAGGAAGTGGATACCTTCTCTCCGTTGACATAAATTTTCGTCCAAGGAGTAAATCCGGAGCCGTAAATACATAACTTATTGTCATCGGATTTCCATACACTGTTAATCGTTACATCATCAATACCCATAACCAGATTACTTGCTGGATATTTATCTGTTCCGTTGTAAGCATAACGTTTTCCGTAAAGAAGGTCATACTGTAAATTCTCTAAGTTCTCGTCGTAAGAAGCAGAACCCTTCTGGCTCTGGATGTAAGAGAACATGGTTCCTTTGTGGATGTCAAGCTGGTTGGTGATGTTTGCTAATAATTCATAAGCAGCACAGTCAGCATCCTGTTTTGGTAAATTAAAGTTGTTCCAGGTAACATATTTGGTTTTGAAAATGTCACCGGATACCATATCATCATCGGTCAGTCCCATGGTAGGAAGGTGGTCGCCGAAGAATACCACGATGGTCTTTTCATCCCGTTTGGAAAGCTCTTCGGTTAAGTTGCCGATGAATTTATCTACTTCGTGAATCATGTTAATGTAATATTCCCACCGATTGTTAGAAGCCTCATCTGCAGCACCGCTTACTGCAATTTCCGGATTTTCAAGAATCTTTTCAGTAGGATAATCACCATGTCCCTGTACGGTAATGGTATATACCAGATCTGACTGGTCAGGGGTAGAATCCATAGCCTTTAAGGTTTCACTGATTAAGATGTTATCGGTTGGCCAGGAACCAAGTGGTGTGTACTCCTGAATGTTCATACACTCTTTACTGGTGAAGCTGTCAAATCCCATCAGGGAGAAGGCATTGGCACGGCTGTAGAAGTTACCACCGTTGTTATGTACAACATGTGTACCATAGCCGAGACTTCCAAGGTCGGAAGCAATACTTTCGCAACTGTCGATTTCTTTTAAAGTAGTCTTATATGGGTATTCGCCGGTACCAAAATACTGCATGCTCATACCGGTTAATACTTCAAATTCAGTATTGGCTGTTCCGGCACCTACAACAGGAACTTTTAAGTAACCGGAAGAATAGTTGTTTAATAAGTTGTGAAAATTTGGAACCGGATCTTCTGAAGTATGTAAGAACTTAACATCAGAGGGATCTACAAAGGATTCCAGTAAAACAACAATAATATTTGGCGCATCTTCGGCAGCTTCGGTAGTTTCTTCCGGAACGGAAGCCCCTATTTTGGCAATACGCTCTTCGGAATAACTGTCCGGTTTACTCATACCACGGTCAACAACGCTGGATGAGAAGCCGTAGACAAAACCATAATTTTCATAGCCCTGTGCAATATTGGCAAAATAGGAAGCAACAATATTATTGGACTGGGCTGCCTTGGTAGTTACCGGTAACATCAGGAAGATAACAGCAACCATAAGCGGACTTACAATCCAGTTGATTTTGCCCTGATATTTTGGTCCTTTGATAAAAAGCCAGATACAGAAAAGCAGGAAAAGACCGACTACGATAATAACGGCGAGTGCTTCACCAAAGGTAAAGTATTTGGTGTTCTGCATGGCAAATAAGTCAGACAGACATTTCAAATCTGTAAAACCAAATGGAGTTACACGTTTGGAAAGAATAACACCATTGATGGTTCCAAGGAAAAGCCAGAAGCCGCTGATTAAGAGACGGGCAAGTGTTCTTCTTCGAATCAGATAGACCAGGGATAAACTTGCAAAAATAATAAATGAGTTATAAAGGTAAGCAATGGTGTGTCCTGCAATAAAGGAAAATGCAGAAAGCACATTTCGTCTGGAAATACATTCAATCACCAGAACGAGGAAACAGGACAGTAACAGATGGAATACCAAAGAGTATTTGTTCATAATCACAACTGCACGGTCAAGGTGTGGATGTGGTTTCTTCTCCCGGTTCTTAAAAGTATTTATTTTGTTTTTTAGTTTAAAAAATAAGTTCTTACACTTACTTGAAAAAGAATGTTTTTCTCTCATAATAATGGTTCTCCTCCCAGTAGATTACACACTTTTTACATATAATTTACTTTTGACTGAATAAGGATATATCTATTTAAGAAAAAAAACAACGGTAAATCTCGATAAAAATTTATTAATATTTCATTAAAAAGAATCCAATATGTATAATAGAAGGGAAAGAAGTTGGCAAAAAAGCCATTTTGTGCTATCCTTTTTTTATAAAAACCAGGTTCACAGAGAGGCAGATAGGTGAATCTGACAGTAAGGTGAGGAAAGAGAAATGCTGGAATTAAAAGACATTAGTTTTCAGGTAAATGATGAAACAGCAGACAAGGAAATATTAAAAAATATCAATCTGAAGATAGAAGATCGGTTTGTGGCAATTACCGGACCAAACGGTGGAGGTAAATCCACGCTGGCGAAGCTGATTGCCGGAATAGTAACACCAACTTCCGGACAGATTTTATTGGATGGAGAGGATATTACAGGATTATCCATTACCGAACGGGCAAGAAAGGGAATCAGCTTTGCGTTTCAGCAGCCGGTAAGATTTAAGGGATTGACCGTAAAGGATTTGATTACACTGGCATCGGGAAAAGATATTTCCATCAGTCAGGCATGTTCCTATCTTTCAGAAGTAGGACTTTGCGCAAAGGATTATATTGGCAGGGAGGTAAATGACAGCCTTTCCGGTGGGGAGCTAAAGCGTATTGAGATTGCAATGATAATTGCAAGAGGAACCAAATTATCCATATTTGATGAGCCGGAGGCAGGAATTGACCTTTGGAGTTTTAACAATCTGATTCAGGTATTTGAGAATATGTATCAGAAAATCAATGGCTCGATTCTGATTATTTCACATCAGGAGAGAATCTTAAACATTGCAGACCGGATTATTGTAATTGCAGATGGAGAAGTAAGCACAGCCGGAAGCCGGGAAGAAGTACTTCCAAAGCTGTTAGGCAGCAGTGAAGCCTGTTCTACTTTGATGGAAAAATTAGTTTAGGAAAAGGTGAGAAAATGGACAGTATAGAAAAGAATCTTTTAGCAGAGATATCAGATTTGCACAGCGTGCCGGAAGGTGCATATAACATCCGCAATAACGGAAAACTGGAGGCAAGAAATACAACTGCAAATATTGATATTGTAACTAAGAAGGACAAGCCGGGAATTGATATCTATGTAAAACCGGGAACAAAGAATGAGAGTATGCATATTCCGGTTATCTTAAGTGAAAGCGGCTTAAAGGACCTGGTGTATAATGATTTTTATATCGGGGAAGGTGCAGATGTGACAATCATTGCGGGATGCGGTATCCACAACTGCGGAGACCAGACATCACAGCATGATGGAATCCACACCTTTTATATAGGAAAGAATGCAAAAGTAAAATATGTAGAAAAGCATTATGGTGAAGGGGATGGAAATGGAGCCAGAGTCTTAAATCCAACTACAGTGATTCATGTGGAAGAAGGTGGATTCATGGATATGGACAGTGTTCAGATTAAAGGAGTAGACTCCACAATCCGTACAACCGAAGCAGACCTTAAAGAAGATGCGTCCCTTGTGATTCATGAACGTATTATGACTCATGGACAGCAGAAAGCAGAGACAGATTTTACGGTAGATTTAAATGGAGCACATTCCAGTGCAAATGTGGTATCCCGTTCGGTGGCAAAGGGAGATTCCCATCAGAAGTTTGTTTCTTATATTCGTGGTAATAATGCATGCAGCGGACATACAGAATGTGATGCCATCATCATGGACAATGGAAAGGTGGAGGCAATTCCGTCTCTTGCAGCGAATGATATCGATGCAGCATTGATTCATGAGGCAGCAATTGGAAAAATAGCAGGAGAACAGCTGATTAAGCTGATGACACTGGGACTGTCTGAAAAAGAGGCAGAGGAGCAGATTGTAAATGGATTTCTGAAATAGGATATGTATGGGGAATGAAGGGTGCAGGAAAGAACAAACAAGAGAAGAGGAATAAATATGTGGCTTGCATATGCATGTGGCTCTGCTTTTTTTGCAGGTATTACGGCAATATTGGCAAAAGTAGGAATTAAGAAAATAGACTCGAATCTTGCAACAGCAATCCGGACGATTGTAGTATTGATCTTTGCATGGATTATGGTATGGCTTACCGGATCTTATACTCCAGTCAGAAGTATAGAAACACGGACGTTAATTTATCTTGCATTATCAGGAATAGCGACCGGAGCATCCTGGCTTTGCTATTTTCGGGCATTGCAGCTAGGCGATGTAAACAAAGTAACACCGATTGATAAATCCAGTACAATCCTGACGATGATTCTGGCAGTCATTTTCTTAAATGAAAGACTGAACGAGAAGAAAATCATTGCCATGGTATTGATTGGCGTTGGAACGATGCTCATGATTACCAGAAAGAAAAGCAGTGGCACAAAGAGCCGGGCATGGCTTATCTATGCACTGCTGTCGGCGGTATTTGCCAGCCTGACATCCATCCTTGCCAAGGTGGGAATAGATGGTGTGAATTCCAATCTCGGGACGGCATATCGTACTGGAGTGGTACTTGTTATGGCATGGGTGGTAGTATTTGTGACAAAGAAACAGAAGCAGGTCCGGAGTATGACCTTCCGGGATGGAATGTTTCTGATTTTATCCGGAATAGCAACCGGAGCATCCTGGCTTTGTTATTACCGGGCGTTACAGCTGGGCGAAGCCAGTGTAGTGGTACCGATTGATAAACTAAGCATTGTAGTTACAATTGTATTTTCATCTGTGTTTTTAAATGAAAGACTACAGCCAAAGGCATTCTTTGGATTAATTATGATAGTGGGAGGTACATTGCTGCTAATATAAGCAAAAGTGGAGGAAAAAGTATGCTGGGAAAAAGAAAATCTTATTATGTGGAGAGTGGAATCATTCATTTTGTATTTGAATATGGCATGGGAAGCTTAGAGGTTCTGACAGATAACATTGTAAATGTGTTTGTTCCGTTCGAAAGTGAGGAACATCGTTCAAAAGCCATCGAGGGAGAAAAGTCAAAACATATACATTTTGATGTGCAGGAAGGAATTGACTATCTTGAGGTTCGGACTGCAAGATTAATCATACGCGTATATGATAATTTTATGGTGGATTTTTATGATGTGAATGGACAGCTTCTCTGTGCGGACTATCGTGGTGGAAGGGAATTTGCAACACAGATTAGTGAGAAATTTATCGAATTCTTAAAAGCAGAGGGACATGAGGTGCCGCAGGCGACAGATAAGAATTATCATGTGCAGGCTGTAAAACGTATGGAGGGAGACGAAGCCTTCTATGGCTTTGGTGATAAAGCAGGGGTATTAAATAAGAAGAATTACGATTATGAGATGTGGAATACAGATAATCCGGCGGCGCATACGGAAGCCTTTAAAGCATTGTATAAATCGATCCCGTTCTTTATAACATTGCGTGAAAGCTGCGTATACGGAATCTTTTTTGATAATACCTGTAAGACTTATTTTGATCTGGCAAAAGAAAATGCGGAATACTATTTCTTTGGCTCAGACCGTGGCAATCTGGATTACTATTTTATTGCCGGGTATAATATGCCGGAGGTAGTAGCTGGTTATACTTATCTGACCGGAAGAACACCGCTTCCGCAGCTTTATACATTAGGCTATCATCAGTCGCGCTGGGGATATGAGACTTCCGCAGAGATTCGCGCAATTGCGGATAAATACCGTGCATTAAAGATTCCGATTGATACGATTCATCTGGATATTGACTATATGGATGGCTACCGGGTCTTTACCTGGAATGAAAAGGACTTTGGCAGACCGGGTGAAGTGATTGCAGATTTAAAGAAAAAAGGATTTAAAATTGTTACTATCATTGACCCGGGTGTCAAATTAGACCCAGGTTATGATATGTATGATGAAGGCATGGAGCAGGGATATTTTGCCAAGACACCGGAAGGGGATACCTATGTAAATGCAGTATGGCCTGGAGATGCGGTATACCCTGACTTTGGAAATCCGAAGGTAAGACAGTGGTGGGGAGAGAAGCAGAAATATCTTGTGGACTTAGGAGTCCGCGGTGTATGGAATGATATGAATGAGCCGGCAAGCTTTCGTGGAGAACTGCCGGAAGATGTGGTATTTACAGACGAAGACAGACCATGTGACCATGGCCAGATGCACAATGTCTATGGACATCTGATGGCAAAGGCTACCTATGAAGGCTTGAAGAAGCAGGACGGCAGAAGACCATTTGTAATCACCCGTGCCTGTTACAGTGGTTCCCAAAAGTATACCACAGCATGGACAGGGGATAATCAGAGCCTGTGGGAGCACCTGCGGATGGCAATTCCACAGATGTGCAATCTGGGATTATCCGGTATGGTATTTATCGGAACAGATGTAGGTGGATTCGGTGCAGATGTGACACCGGAGCTGTTGTCAAGATGGATACAGGTCGGCTGTTTTTCACCGTTGTTCCGGAATCATTCTTCCAAGGGTTCTACCAGACAGGAGCCGTGGCTTTTCGGAGAAGAGACATTAAATATTAACCGGAAATATATTGAACTTCGTTATAAATTACTGCCATACCTTTATGATTTATTCCATGAGACGGAGCAGAATGGTATGCCGGTAATCCGTCCACTGGTATTGCATTATGAGAAAGATAAAGAAACCTGGAATCTCAATGGAGAATTCCTGTTTGGAGAGCATATGCTGGTAGCCCCTGTAGTAGAGCAGGGAATGACGAAGAAGCTTTTGTATCTGCCGGAGGGAATCTGGTATGACTATGATACAAGGGAAAAATATACCGGAAAGCAGTATATTGTAAAAGATGCACCTCTTGATGTATGTCCGGTTTTTGTAAAAGCAGGAAGCATTATCCCATGTTTTGAACCGATGCAGTATGTGGGAGAGATTGAACTGGATACCCTGATTCTTGATGTATATCCGGGAGAAGGCCGTTATGTGCATTATCAGGATGACGGAGAAGATTTTACATATCAGGATGGTGAATATAATGAATATGAGATGACCGTCACAAAGGATGAGACATTAACGGTCCGGATGCTGCATAAAGGTTATGAAAAAGTATATAAGAAATTTGTGATATGTTACAAAGGACGTAAAAATGAGTTCGCATTCAATGGAGAGAAACTGACAGTCTGGCTTTCTTAAAAGAAAGGCAGAAGCCGGGAGATAACCGGAGGAGGACTTATATGAAACGTGGAATTGCATTAAGTGGAGGCGGTACGAAAGGCTCTTATGAACTGGGAGTCTGGAAAGCATTAAATGAACTTGGTATCGATTATCAGATTGTAACCGGAACATCCATAGGTTCCATTAACGGAGCCTTAATGGCAACGGGAGATTATGACAGGGCTTATGAACTATGGAGCACCATAACCATGGAAGATATGATGGAGGATGGAATCAATCTGACGGATACCATAGAGGGCATGTATGACCAGAGAGAGGCAATTGGTCCATTCCTGAAAAAATATGTAAAGAATAAAGGTGCAGATATTTCACCTTTTACTGCTTTTATTGAAACACTGATAGAAGAGGATAAGATTCGGAAATCAAAGACAGATTTTGGATTGGTTACGGTGGAATTTCCGTCTTTAAAACCCTGCGAACTGACAAAGCGTGACATTCCGGAAGGACTTATGAAAGATTATATTCTGGCATCTTCTGCAATTTTTCCATTATTCCCGATGCATAAAATCGGAGAGATAACGTATCTGGATGGATGCTATTATGATAATCTTCCAATTGACCTTGCCATCCGAATGGGAGCACAGCAGATTATTGCTGTTGATTTACATACATCACCGGCACACGATGCCTATGCAAAGCGGTACCAGATCATACGGTACACGCAGTTCCTTGGCAGCGTCGAACAGCTCGTCCTCTGCCATAGACTGGAGACGGCGGATCTCTGCCTGCATCATGCGCATATGGCGGACAGCCTGTACCACGTCACCGGTACCCGGTTCGCCCTTGGTGCGGATCATGGATGCGCCCTCGTTGATGCGGCGCAGTGCCTCGCCCAGATCCTTTGCGCCGCAGACAAATATTCCATACTTCTATAATCTTTATTCTGCCGCTCTGACACTCATTT
>OGWW01001962.1_pt1 | contig 10148 bp, 7 predicted proteins | sample 1576131 | NCBI WGS metagenome assembly OGWW01 (sample SAMEA3541576, study PRJEB24748) | human gut metagenome | biome: human gut; feature: human-associated habitat; material: faeces | place: China | collected 2012 | reverse complement strand
GGCCAAGCGCAGCACCAAAGACCCCAACATCGGGCGCAAGCAGGCGCAACTCTATGCGGACTGTCTGGAACAGAAATTCGGCCGCCGCCCGATGCTGTTTACCACCAACGGCTACGCCACCGATTTCTGGGACGAAGCAAGCGGCCCGCAGCGGCCGGTGAGCGGCGTGTTCTGCAAGGATGATCTGCAAAAGCTGATGAACCGCCGCACCGAGAAAAAGCCGCTGGACACCATTGAAATTGACGATAAGATCACCGACCGCTACTACCAGAAAAACGCCATCCGTGCGGTGTGCGCCCACATCACGCAGGGGTTCCGACGCAACCTGCTGGTCATGGCCACCGGCACCGGCAAGACCCGCACGGCATCCAGTCTGACCGACGTGCTGAGCCGGGGCGGCCATGTGACGAATGTGCTGTTTCTGGCTGACCGCACTGCGCTGGTCAAGCAAGCGAAGGACGATTTCAAGAAGTATCTGCCCGACCAGTCCCTGTGCAACCTGTGCTCCTCCAAGGACGACAAGGCCGCGCGTATCGTGTTCTCCACCTATCCTACGATGCTCAACGCCATCGACAACGCCAAGACCAAGGACGGCGTGCCGCTGTTTTCCCCGGCCCACTTTGACCTCATCATCGTGGACGAGAGCCACCGCAGCATTTTCAAGAAATACCGGGCCATTTTTGACTATTTCGATGCCATTCTGGTGGGTCTGACTGCCACTCCGAAAACCGATGTGGACCGCAACACCTACGACTTTTTCGAGATGGAGCACGGCATCCCCACCTATGCCTACGATTACGACACCGCCGTTTATACGGACCATGTTCTGGCGCCTTATTACAACTACGAGGTCAAGACCAAGTTTCTGGAAGAGGGCATCCACTACGACCAGCTTTCGCCGGAAGATAAGGCCCGCTACGAGGACGATTTTGCCGAGGACGACACTCTGCCCAGCTTTATCCCGTCCGAAAAACTGAACAAGTTCATCTTCAACGCCAACACGGTGGACACCGTGTTACAGGACCTGATGGAGCGGGGCATCAAGGTGGCAGGCGGCGACCGCATCGGCAAGACCATCATCTTTGCCCAGAACAAGCGCCACGCGGAGTTCATCCGGGAGCGTTTTTGCAAGCTGTATCCGCAGCTGGAACAGCAGTATCCCGGCTTCATCCAGCGGGTCGTCTGTGACGATGCCTATGCACAGTCCATCATTGACGATTTCAAACAGCCGGATAAGCCGCCGTTCATCGCGGTTTCGGTGGACATGATGGACACCGGCATTGATGTGCCGGAGTGCGTCAACCTTGTCTTTTTCAAAAAGGTGCGCAGCAAAACGAAATTCTGGCAGATGATCGGCCGGGGCACCCGGCTCTGCCCGTCCCTTGCCTGCGTGGATGCCATCGACGGCGAATATACCGGCAAGCGGCGCTTTTTGATCTTCGACTACTGCGGCAACTTTGAGTTCTTCCGGCAGAAACCCAACGGCTACGAGAGCACCGACACCAAGAGCCTGTCCGAAAGCATTTTCTGCAAACAGGTGCGCATTGCCGCGGCGTTGCAGGATGGCGCATATGCAGATGAAAAATACCAGAGCTGGCGCAATATCCTTACCGAAACTTGTCGGGCTGAGGTGGGCGCCCTGAACCCGGAACTGGTCTCTGTGCGCCTGCACCGGAAGGCCGTGGAACACTACCAGAAACCGGAAGCGTTCACCGCCCTGTCCGAAACGGACAAGGGCACCTTGATGCGGGAGGTCGCACCGCTTATCTCGCTGGACGATAAGGACGAAGCGGCCAAGCGGTTCGATAATTTTGTGTACGGTCTGGTGCTCTGTGAGCTGGAAGGTCTGCCCGGGCTGACGCGGGCACAGCGGCAGCTGAAAAACACCGCCGCTCTGCTGGAACAGAAAGCCACCATCCCGCAGGTGCAGGCCAAGCTGACGCTCATCCGGGAAGTGCAGACGGACGAGTTCCTGACTTCCCACGACTTGCTCCGCTTTGAGAAAATGCGGCAGGAGCTGCGGGAGCTGGTCAAGTTTCTGGTGGATGGTGTGGAAGGGCAAAAGCCGATCTACACCGCCCTTGCCGACCCGGTGTTGGAACAGACTGAGGGCAAGGCGCTGGACTCCGGTTATGACTTTGGGGAGTACCGGGAGCGGGTGAATCGCTACATCATGGAGCACCGCAACGATACACTGGCCATCCACAAACTGACCCAGAACATCCCGCTCTCGCAGGGCGATTACATTGAGCTGGAACACATCTTTACCAGCGAGCTGGGCAGCAAAGAAGATTATGCCCGGGAGTTTCGGGATACACCCTTTGGTCTGCTGGTGCGCAAGGTGGCGAAACTCGACCACGAAGCCGCCATGCAGGCATTCTCCAAGTTCATCAACGATGAATCGCTGAATGCAAAGCAGATCGCTTTCGTGCAGAAGGTCATCCATTACATCGAGCAGAACGGCTATGTGGAAAGCAAAGCCGTTCTGATGAAACCGCCTTTCGACCAGCCCATCCTGTTCACCCGACTGTTTGACGGCAAAATGGGCGGTGAGTTGATGGAAACCATTGATGCCGTCCGGGAAAATGCGGTCCACGTGACGGCGTGATACGGTGGAATGCAGAGCGCAGCAAAAAATGTGACCGGGAAGAAGGTCCACCGGCTTTACAATTGCCGGAAAAGGCGGTATTCTTTATTTATGACAAACATCCGCAGGAGGAAACCATGGACATCCGCCAGCTGCACTACTTTCTGGTATTGTGCGAAGAAATGAATTATACCCGGGCCGCACAGCGGCTGTTTTTGTCGCGGCAGGCGCTGCGGCAGAGCATCTCTGCGCTGGAAGCGGAACTTTGCGGGCCGCTGTTCCTCAGTGCCCACCACAAGCTCACCCTCACCGACCGCGGCATGAGCCTGCAGCGCCATGCCACCCCGGTGGTGGAGCAGTTCCAGCAGATGCAGGCCGCCCTGCGGGCCGAGATCCAGTCGGCCCAGCCGGTGCACATCGGCATCAGCGTGGCGCTGGTACCGGACTACCTGCCTGGGCTGGAAACGCAGCTGGACAAGTTCCGCCAGCAGTACCCTCATGTGGAGATGCGGTTCCGCCTGCTGGACAACGACGCTGTGGCCGATGCCGTGGAGCAGGGCGAGCTGGACGCCGGTCTGGTCATCGACCTGGGCTGTGCGGCCCCGGTACTGGCCCGCACCACCCTGCGGGCCGACCCTGCCTGCCTGCTGGTGCCCCGCGGTCACCCCTTCTGGGACCGGGAGAGCATCCCGCTGGCCGACCTGCGGGGGCAGCGGGTGCTGCTGCCCAGCCTGCGGCAGGACCTGTTCAGTCCGCTGTGGTCGGCCTGTGCCCGGGCCGGGTTTGCGCCCAACGCCGAGATCGGCCCCAGCTTTTACCAGGCCTATTATCTGGTGCAGGAGCAGCTGTGCACCTGCCTGACCCGCTACGAGCCCGGCGCCCGGCGGGAGCTGGACCGGGTGCGGGATGTGCTGCTGGAGGATCTGCCCCCGCTGTGCGTATCGCTGGTGCAGCGCCGGGACTATACCTCGGCCTACATCGACCTGCTGCGCAGCTACCTGATGGAGGTGCTGGGCGGGGCCGCCTCGCTGCCGCCGCGCCGGGGCCGTCCGGCCAAGCCCTTCTACAACTTCCCGGTGCTGTCCAGCACGGCGGCAAAGCCTGCCGCTCCGGTGCACCCGGCCCCTGGCACCCAGCTGCCCTTTGCGGGTGCGACCAACTTCCGGGAGCTGGGCGGCTATCCGGCCGATGAGGGCAAGACCGTGCGCTGGGGCCAGATCTGGCGCGGCGTGTGCACCGCGCGGCTCACCGACCCGGCGGACCGTGCCCGGCTGGATGCGCTGGGCTTGCGGCTGATTCTGGACCTGCGCAGCACTGCCGAGGCCCAGGCCGAGCCGGACTATGTGCCGGACGGTGCCCGGCTGGTGCAGATCTGTGCCCTGTGCGGCGACGACGGCCAGGAGATCAGCTTTGCCCCAGGTGACATCGAGCGCATGATGCACACCGCCCGGGAGGGCGAGAACATCCTGCACCGGATGTACCGACAGATGCTGTTTGGCAACAAGGCCTTCAAGGAGCTGTTCCGGGCGCTGGAAGCCGGCGAGACGCCCATCCTGTTCCACTGCTCTGCCGGCAAGGACCGCACCGGCGTGGCCGCCATGCTGATCCTGCTGGCGCTGGGTGCGTCCGACGAGACGATCTGCGCGGACTTTGTGCAGACGAATGTCTGCCGCAAGGCCGAGATCGACGCCCTTCTGGCGGGCCATGCGGAAGAGATCGCCGCCGACCCGTCCAAGCGGATGCGGTTCTGCACACAGGCGGGCGTGGATCCGGGTGCGGCACCCTATGTGCTGCAGGTCATCCGGGAAGCGTGCGGCAGCGCGGAGGAGTATCTGGCCCGGGAGTACGGCCTGACTCCCGCCCGGCGGATGCGCCTGCGGAGGATGTATCTGGAATAATGATGCAGAATGAGCCCCGGTGTATGCAGATGCACCGGGTTTTTTGCGGCATAAAATCGGCCATGTGCACAAAAAATATGCGGCGGGAACCGGTTTTCCCTTGACAAGCGTGCAAATGTTTCGTAATATAATTAGTAGTATGGAATAAAAGACGCTGTGTGCAGGTCGTCCCCGTGACCGGAGTTTCTCCACAGGCGAAGCGCGCCTGTTTTATATAAGCCAGAACCGGATAGAAAAAAGCCGCAATGCCCGTGCAGGGTCTGCCTGCGCGTGTGATTTTTGTTGTCACTTTTTGCATGGAAGGCTCCCTTATAGATCGTTGCCCACAGCCTGCCGCACAGCGTCTCCTGCTTGTTTGAACCTGAATGAAAAATCAGAACAAAGGAGAGTGAACACGATGACCGCGATCGAAGTGATCGTGGCCCTGATCGTGGGTGTTGTCGGTGCAGCTGCGGGCTATTTTGTTGGTTACAACAACCGGAAAAAGACCGCCGAAGCACAGATCGGCAGCGCCGAAGCCGAGGCGACCCGCCTGGTGAACGAAGCGATCAAGACCGCAGACCAGAAGCGCAAGGAAGCGGTTCTGGAAGCCAAGGACGAGGCCTTCAAGCTGAAGGCCGAGGTCGATGCCCAGAAGGCAGAGGCCGACAAGGAGATCAAACAGCGCCGTGCTGAGATCAGCCGTCAGGAAAACCGCATTGACCAGAAGGAAAATGCCCTGGACCGCAAGACCGAAGCCCTGGAGCGCAAGGAAGAGGACCTGAAGAAGCGTACCGCCGAGGCCGACGCCCGTCTGGCCGAGATCGACGCCCTACGCGCCAAGGAGATGGAGCGTCTGGAAACGCTGGCCGGCCTGAGCCAGGAGGACGCCCGCGAGGTGCTGCTGCACAAGGTGGATGAGGAGCTCACCCACGAAAAGGCCGTGCGCATTGCCGCTTACGAGACCGACCTGAAGGAGAACTGCGACAACATCGCCCGCAACCTGATCGGTCAGGCCGTGAGCCGCTGCGCCGCCGACCACTGCAGCGAGACCACCGTGAGCGTGGTGCCGCTGCCCAGTGACGAGATGAAGGGCCGCATCATCGGCCGCGAGGGCCGCAACATCCGTGCGCTGGAAACCGCCACCGGTGTGGACCTGATCATCGACGATACCCCGGAGGCCATTACCCTGTCCTCCTTCGACCAGACCCGCCGCGAGGTGGCCCGCATGACCCTGGAACGCCTGATCGGCGACGGCCGCATCCACCCCGCCCGCATTGAGGAAACGGTGGAAAAGTGCCGCCACGAGCTGGAGCTGCAGATGAAGCGCGAAGGCGAGCGTGCGGTGATGGAGCTGGGCATCCACGGCCTGCACCCGGACCTGATCAAGCTGATCGGCCGGTTGAAGTACCGTACCAGCTTTGGCCAGAACGCCCTGACCCACAGCATGGAAGTGGCCTGGGTGGCCGGCCTGCTGGCAGGCGAGATGGGGGTCAACGTGACCATGGCACGCCGCGCCGGTCTGCTGCATGACATCGGCAAGGCACTGGATCACGAGATCGAGGGCAGCCACGTCCAGATCGGCGTGGACATTTGCCGCAAGTACAAGGAAAACACCCAGATCATCCACGCCATTGAGGCCCACCACGGCGACGTGGAGCCCAAGACCCCGCTGGCCTTCATCATCCAGGCTGCCGACGCCATCAGCGCCGCCCGCCCGGGTGCCCGCCGCGAGAATGTGGAAAGCTACGTCAAGCGTCTGGAAAATCTGGAGGAGATCTCTTCCAGCTTTGAGGGCGTGGAGCAGGCCTTTGCCGTGCAGGCAGGCCGCGAAGTGCGCATCATGGTCAAGCCCGACGTCATCAGCGACGATCAGGTCATCCTGCTGGCACGCTCCATCGCCAAGAAGATCGAAGATACGCTGGATTACCCCGGCCAGATCAAGGTCAACGTCATCCGCGAGAGCCGCGCTGTCGAGTACGCAAAATAAAAACCGGACAAGACCGTTGCCGTTTGCAGGCAGCGGCCTTGTTTTTTGCCCGGAAGCATGATATCATGAACAAAAAGGCCCTGCCGGTCTGGGGCGGCGGGGACGGATGCAGCGTGAAAGGAGCCGATCAAGATGAAACACTGGAAAAATCTGCTTGTCTGCCTGCTGGCTGGGGTGCTGGCGCTTGGTGTGCTTACGGCCTGCAGCGGGCTGGGGAGCGTGAACACCGGCACGGACGCTGAAAAAGCCGCTGAGCTGGCGCGGCAGCTGGGCGTTGCCTATGCGCCGGAGCTGGATAGCACGGCCAAAGCGGTGGCAGAATGGTTTGTACAGGAACCGGGCAGCCTGCGGGTCAGCGGCCTGGATCTGGTGTACACCGTGGCGCTGGATGCGGACGGCAACATGGGCTATACGGATGATCTGAACAAGTTCCTATACTGGTCCGGGTGCGATGGTGTCCCGGAGGATGTAACGGTGGCGCTCCCGCTGGACAGCACGGCCATGACGGCCTGGCTGTATGCGCCGCAGGCCGACAGCGCGGCGGCAAAGCTGCTGGAGGACGCGGTCGGTCACAGCGAAATGGGCGCGGCCTTCATCGACTACAACGGCACCGCCTATGTCGTGGCAGTGTTCCGGTAAGCACAGGCGATCAAAGGGACGTTCCGTGGAACGTCCCTTTTTTTGTCTGTCACAGAAAATTAACTTGACTTAAAGTGTGCTTCAAGTTTTACGATCGAAAAGACAGGAACGCGTGTTGAAACCTTTGACTTCAAACAGGTGAACCAACCGGAGATTCCGCCCGGGGCAAAGGTGCGCTATACTGAATTTGAAAAAAGAGTGTGTGTTCTTCCAAGGAGGAACGAAACATGAAAAAAGTTCTGATCTTATCCGGCAGCCCCCGCAAGGGCGGCATCTACGGCACCGGCGTGTATCAGCCCGGTGAGGTGCAGACATCTCCGGCTATGAAGGAAGCCTACGAGATGGGCAAAAACGTCTGAGATACGGAGAATCGGAGACCGTGCCGGGATTGAGGAACTTCACCCTCATATGTTCCGGCATACCTTCGTCAGCATCCTGCTGTCCAATCCGAACATCGGCGTGGCGACAGTCGCAGCCGAAGCCGGACACGCTCAGCTCAGCACGACCCTTGCAATTTACACCCAGATCATCCACGCTATTGAGGCCCACCACGGCGACGTGGAGCCCAAGACCCCGCTGGCCTTCATCATCCAGGCTGCCGACGCCATCAGCGCCGCCCGCCCGGGTGCCCGCCGCGAGAATGTGGAAAGCTACGTCAAGCGTCTGGAAAATCTGGAGGAGATCTCTTCCAGCTTTGAGGGCGTGGAGCAGGCCTTTGCCGTGCAGGCAGGCCGCGAAGTGCGCATCATGGTCAAGCCCGACGTCATCAGCGACGATCAGGTCATCCTGCTGGCACGCTCCATCGCCAAGAAGATCGAAGATACGCTGGATTACCCCGGCCAGATCAAGGTCAACGTCATCCGCGAGAGCCGCGCTGTCGAGTACGCAAAGTAAAAACCGGACAAGGCCGCTGCCGCACCCCGGCAGCGGTCTTGTTTTTTGCCCGGGGCCCTTGCGATCCGGCAGCAGAACAGGTATCATGAAAAAAACAGCGGAGCCCCGGGCTCCCGGTAGAATGCATAACAGGGAGGAAATTTACAATGGGCTTTAATTTTGAGTATTATTCCCCCACCCAGGTGGTCTTTGGCAGAGACACCCAGCAGCGTGTAGGCTCCCTTGTCCGGCAGTACGGCGGCAGCCGGGTGCTGGTGGTCTACGGGGGCCACAGTGCCGTCCGCTCCGGGCTGCTGGCCCAGGTACAGCAGGCTCTGGAGCAGGAGGGCCTGTTCCAGGTAGCCCTGGGTGGCGTGGTGCCCAACCCCCGGCTGGACAAGGTACGGGAGGGCATCGCTCTGGGCCAGGCCCAGGGCATCGACTTTTTGCTGGGGGTAGGCGGCGGCAGCGTCATCGACACCGCCAAGGCCATCGCCTACGGACTGGCAGAGCCGGACAAGGACGTGTGGGACCTGTACGAGCACATCCGTACCGCTGAAAAATGTCTGCCGGTGGCCAGCGTGCTGACCATTGCCGCTGCCGGCAGCGAGACCTCCAAAAGCAGCGTGATCACCAACATGGAAAACGGCGAAAAGCGAGGCTACGACAGCAACCTGGCCCGGCCCAAATTTGCCATCATGAACCCGGAGCTCACCACCACCCTGCCGGACTACCAGACCCAGGCCGGCTGCACGGATATCATGATGCACACCATGGAGCGGTATTTTACCAGCGGCGGCAACATGGAGATCACCGATGCCCTGGCAGAGGGCCTGCTGCGGACCGTGATGCGGAACGCCCGGGTCCTCCACACCGACCCCCAGAACTACGACGCCCGGGCCGAGGTCATGTGGGCCGGCAGCCTGGCCCACAACGACCTTACAGGCTGCGGCAACAGCGGCGGCGACTTTATGTCCCACCGGATGGAGCACGAGCTGGGCGGAATGTTCGATGTGACCCACGGGGCCGGCCTGGCAGCAATCTGGCCCAGCTGGGCCCGGTACGTTTACCGGGACTGCCTGCCCCGGTTCGTGCAGTTTGCCCGGAACGTCATGGAGGTGCCGGAGGCCGACTCTGATGAGGCCACCGCACTCCGGGGCATTGAGGCCATGGAGGTCTTCTACCGGGACATCGGGATGCCCACTACCCTGGGGGAACTGGGGGTCCACCCCACAGAGGCCCAGATGCAGGAGATGGCCCAGCGGTGCGTAGCCGCCTGCGGTGCCCGTACCGGCTCCGCCAAGCACCTGACCCAGGAGGATATGGTCCGCATCTACCAGATGGCAAGCCGGTAAAAATAGGGCTTCGCCCACAGGGCTGTTGGTTGCGGAGCGTTGCTCCGCCGCCTTGTTCAAGTCCTGGTGGCCCTGAGAATAGAAAAAAGACACCCCGTCAGGGGTGTCTTTTTTCTATGGGCCAGCCAGGACTTGAACCCGGGACCAAGCGGTTATGAGCCGCCAGCTCTGACCAACTGAGCTACTAGCCCGCAGAGCGCCGCAGCGCCATTATTTAGTATAACAAATTCTGCGGCAAATGAAAAGCCCCTTTGCCCGCAAAAATCACCGGGTGCGGTGGGCGTCCAGCTTCTGGGCCATGAATTCGTCCAGCATCTCCTGCGGGAACAGCGGCTCCTTGTAGCCGAAGGCCTCCCGGATGAAGATCAGGGTGACCACGGTCTGGCGGCCGGGGTCCAGCCGCAGGGTGTACAGGGTGTCCAGCGGCTGCTGGGTGGGCTGGTGCAGGGTCAGGTGCAGCAAAAAGCCGCCGTCCCGCTCCCGGCGGCAGTCGTAGACGAACACGTCGGAGTCGTTGTGTTCGTCCAGCCGGTCGAAGCACTCGTCCAGTGCAAGGTCGGTGCGGAACTCGGACAGCCCGGCCGGGCCGTACTGACTGCGGCGGCCGTTTTCCCGCCGGGAGAGCAGAAACACGATCACGCCCAGCACGGCGGCCAGCAGGACGATGGAAACAACAGCGTTCATGGAAAACCTCCGGAATAGTTTTCCTTATTGTAACACAACCTGCGCGGTTTTGTGCTATAATATTTTTAATTCTTTGAAAAATTCAGCAGGCCCGCTGCACGCTGCACCGGGCGGGAGGAACGCAATGAAGCTCAAATTCACAC
>OGWW01001957.1_pt1 | contig 10163 bp, 6 predicted proteins | sample 1576131 | NCBI WGS metagenome assembly OGWW01 (sample SAMEA3541576, study PRJEB24748) | human gut metagenome | biome: human gut; feature: human-associated habitat; material: faeces | place: China | collected 2012 | reverse complement strand
CCCTGGACACCCTGATTAAGAGTCAGGTGCTCTGCCAGCTGAGCTAGTGGCGCATTGCTTAACGCAAGGACTATTATATAATAGAATTTATCGAATTGCAAGTAATTTTTTATTTTTTTTAAAAATTTTGTAAATTACATATTAGCAAATAATGCCGCAATTTCTTCCGGTGTCATCATATGATTCGGGTCAGAATTTGCCTCGATAACAGGCTCTGCTGCCGGTTCTTCCACAACCGGTTCTGACACAGGTTCCTCTTCCGTTATCGGCTCAGATTCTTCTGAAATAGCATCTTCTGTTACAACTGGTGCTTCTTCAGCTGCTGAATCTGCATTTGCAATCAAAGCTGCAATCTCTTCCGGTGTCATCATATGATTCGGGTCGGAATTCATTTCCTTAACCGGTTCATCAATGGTATTTACCATTTCTTCTGTAAATGCAGGTTCTTCCGGTTCCTCATCTGCAAATCCAAGTGTATCATCAAAACCAACTGGTTCTTCTGGTTCCGGTTCATTGTTTTCTTCTGCTACTTCTTTTGTAGTTTCAGCTGCTTCGTCATTTCCGAATAAAGCATCTATATTTAATAAATCATCTTCTGCTAAATCCGGCATATCCTCTGCAACTGTCTCCGGTTCTGTTGCCGGTTCCTCCGACATCACTTCATTGATTGGTGTTGCCGGTTCCTCCGACATCACTTCATTGATTGGTGCTTTCGGTTCTTCCGGCATCACTTCGTCGATTGGTGCTTCCGGTTCTTCCGGTGTTACTTCCTCAACTGGTGCGGCTGATGATGGCTGTACCGGCGCTGCTGTATAAGCAACAGCTGGCGCACCATTTATTTTTCCAACTTCAGCTAATATGGTATTGTGGATGGATAATTCCATTTCTTTCACGAAAGCTGCCATTTCCTGCTGTTTTAGCAGAAGGTCTTTATTGGCATTCTCAACTACGATACGCTGCTGCTCTAACATGTTCTTCTCAAGATTATCCAGACGGTCGGAAAGATTAAATATCTGCTCTAATAATTTGTCGTTGGAATTCATCAATGCATCGGAATTTTCTTTGTTACGGCTTATGGTAACTTTGGCAATGGATTTCTGTGCATCTATGATGTCCTTTGTCGGTGAACCGGCTGCCTCTTCGATACGATCAAGCTGATCCGCAATATCTTCAAAAGATTTGCGGGTTACAAGATAAGAAGCTTTTTCTGACTTAAACAGATTATCATACTGTTCGTACTGGTCAATCTCTTTCTTATAATTTTTCTGGATTGCACTGGCAATCAGAATATAAATATCAGCTAGTGCTACAACTGTAAGTACAATCAATGCCACATAATTGGACGGATAGTTAATCATCACATATAATTCCCCTAAAACCAGCACTGTTAATACCAGTACAGCCGTCACAATTCTCAGATTGTAAGAATCCTTCTTTTGTTTGATGTTCTGCTTTGCTTCTTCCATTGTAAAAATCCTCCGTGATTTTTTATTTTTCACTAAATAGCAGGAGCAAACCGTAAAAACCTGCCACTATACTGGCAGTTCCCTGGATATGTCCTGCAGCCGGGTACTTACTTTCCCTGTAAGTATAATTAATTTTATTTTATCACAGGTAGAATTTTCCTTCAAGAAGCCTTTTCCAAAATAGAAATGAAAATTAAGAAAGTATGCTAATTTAACATATGAATTGGTTTAAAAACTGATTTTTATCACATGGTCTGCCAAAAAGATAGCCCTGCAGATAATCAGCATGTATTTCTTTCAGCTTTTGATACCACTCTTCTTTTTCTATACCTTCTATACATATTTTGATATCTATACTATGTACCAGTTCAACTATTTTTTTTAACAGCTCAAAATCCCTTGTTTGACTCATAGCTTTTGCTGTAAAATGATTATCCAGTTTCACATAATTAGGATTCATGTTTACAATACAATGTAGATTCGAAAAACCTGTACCAAAATCATCCAGAATAAACTGTATTTTTTTCTCTTCGAATTTCTTCCGAAGCGTATAAAAATACGGTGTCATATCCGTATATCCGCTTTCTGTCAGTTCCGCACACAGGCTCTCCGGCGGAAGATTATATTGTTCTATAGACGAAAGTATGTCCTTCCAGATATCACTTTTCATCATCTGAATATAAGATATATTTACATTAACCTTAAATCCCGGTATATACTGCCGCATTTCATGGCACATTGCCGCAGCTTCATTTAATACAAATCTTCCAGCCGGAATAATAAGCCCGGTTTCTTCCAGTAATGGTATAAATTCCACAGGCGAGATACTTTCTTTTTTTCCACCTGAATACATGGAAAACCTCATAAGCGCTTCCGCACCAATTATATTTCCCGAGGAACAATCTATAATCGGCTGATAGTATACTTCAAATCCTTCAAATTCATTTGTCACGGCACCTCGAAGTGCACTTTTTATTTTCTCTTTTTTTAAAAATAACTTATAATCTTCTTTTTCAAAAAAATATACTCCGTTTCCTCCCATGGATTTTGCCTGTTTTAAAGAGAAAACCGCTATTTTACGATACTCGTCATAATATTTTAAGAGCTTCGTTGCATGAATAATTCCGGTAGATACTGTAAAAACCACCTTATATTTTTCAGAAATAATAAAATCTTCTATTTTTTTACATATTTCCTTCTGCAATAGCATAACATCATCTCTTGTATGGCTTTCCAGATCAACAATCATATACTCATCTGCAACAAGATGGTACAGCTGCTGGTTATCAGAAAGACATTCCTTGATACCGTCAGCAACACTTTTCAACACATAATTTCCATAATCTACGCCTAATGTACCATTAATCGCATTAAATCCATCAATCCCTATATGTATTAAAAATACTGACGAGCTGTCTTTTATATGGGAAGAAACAAAGGAATGCATTTCTCTTTCACCCAAAAGTCCGCTGACATTATCTGCCCACTGTATATTTCCAATTTCGTTTACACAGCCTATAAGATAATGAGGTTTTCCATCGTTATCATTGATTACCTTTCCACGGCAGTTAATCCATACCGGCATCCCTTCTTTATCAAGCCATCTGTAATGCAGATTGTGATTTTTTTCGTTTCCATCCGCAATCCGCTGTAAATGTTCCCTAATCATCGGGCGGTCTTCTTCATATACAAAATAGCGGACACTGTCGGCAGCATTATCAAATGAATTGCCCGGCATCTTAAAACGCTTCACCGCTGCCTGTGAAATGATAAGGGTATTTTTCTGTAAATCTATAATATAAAGATAGTCATCCATACATGGTGCAAATACTTCTATTAAATCTTCTGCTCCTATTTCCTTGAGCAGTCTGCGTATGTTTGTATCCATAGTATAAGTGCCTTTCTTATAAAATTTTTATACTGATAAACTTTCTATTCTGTGGTAGAAATTATAGCTGGAAATCATTATCGTATTATACTGTTTTTTCTGATTCTGCCAATTTAAATTTACGAATCATTTCACGCAGATTTTCTGATTCGCTGCTCATCTCCTGGCTGGCAGCTGCACATTCCTCAGATGTTGCAGAATTGGTCTGTACAACATCATTAATTTGTTCAATTCCTTCATTAATCTGCTGTATTTCTGTTGTCTGTGTTTCTAACGTTTCCGCAATATTTGTAACTTCTTCTGTAATTATTTTAGAGTTCTCTGCAACATCTTCCAATTGCGCCGCAGTCTGTCCTGCAATCACCATACCCTTTTCTACTGCCTTCACAGAGGTTTCAATCAACATTGCAGATTCTTTCGCTGCCTGGGCACTCTGGTCCGCTAACGAATTTACCTGATTTGCTACAACTGCAAATCCTTTTCCGGCTTCTCCTGCCCTTGCTGCTTCGATAGAAGCATTCAATGCAAGTAGATTTGTCTGGGAAGCAATTTCATTAATTGTTGCAATAATTTTGTCAATTTCTTTTGATGCTTCACTAATTTCATTCATGGAATCAACCATTTCATGCATCTTACCATTACTTTCTAAAATGGCATTTCCAAGCTCATCCACCCTTCCACTAATTTCTTTTGCAGATTTTGAATTATTTTCTACCTGTTCAGATACACCTGCAACTGTTGCTGTCAGTTCCTCTACTACTGCCGCCTGATTTGTAGCTCCATCTGCAAGATCATTAGAACTTGATGCTACCTGGTCTGCTGCATTTGAAACTTCATTGGAAACATTTTGAATTCCTCTAATCGTTTCTCCTATACTTTTTTCAAATTGCATAAAAGAATTTAAAATTCCGACAAAATCTCCCCGCCACTCTACTTCCGGTTTAACATCAAAATTTCCTGCTGCAAACAATTTCATTGCACGGTCAATATCGTCTACATAGCTTCCCAGGATACGGATTGATTTACGCATACTGTGTGCCAGTCTTCCAATCTCGTCTTCTGAACGATAATCCAGCGTACTGTGTAAATTTCCTTCTGTCAGTTCCTTTGCGACATCCTCAACTGCCCGTAAAGGTTCAAGAATTGTATCCAGGACTTTTTTACCTGTTTTCTTTGTCAGTGTCCATGCAAAAATTAAACACACTATAATACATACAATTCCTGCTGCAGCAAAAATAAATGTAGTTCTGGCAGCCCTGCTGCTCTCCTGGTCTGTTATATCATCTAATTTTATTGCGATTTCCACCGCTTTATTTAATGCAGGTGTGCAATCATTCATGATTTCATCAACTGCTTCTTCCTTATCACCACTTTTAATTTCTTCTATAATGGAATAACCAATATTTCCCCAATCCGAAAGGGCTGATGAATATTCCTCATAATCTGAGTCAGGAATAATTCCGGTTCCCTTTAAATTTTTCAGTTCAGAATCAACTTCTTTCAGCAGCTTTTCTACTGTTTTCTCATAACTGACATATGAAGAAGTATCATCATCTAATGCCATTTCCCTGATATTTCTTGCTGCCGCATTCACATTAATTCTACATATTTTTACTGCCTGATCTGCTACAGTAACATTTTCTATATAATGTACCATATTAGCAAATAAAACACCTATGACCACTATAGAAAGCAAGCCTGAAATTAACATCATAATAATGACTTTTCTGTAGCCATAGTTTATCCTTTCCTGCAGATGCATGTTTTCTAATTTCCCTTTCATTTTATCTTTTTGTGAAAACATTGATTCTTATTTCCTTTCTCTTTATTATATTTCTCTTTTTTTCCAGACCTTGTTATATCAGAATTTTTTCAAAAGTCAATGATTTTTCAGTTCTAATTTTCAGATTCTATTTTTCTTATAAAATTTAACACTTCCTACTTTGGTTTTTCGTCATTTTTTTTACAGTATTGTTCTAAAAAAACGGCCGCACCATCTTCTATAGCAGCAAAAGCCATCTTATCGTCTGGCCATGATTTTCTGAGTGCCACATAAGAAATCAGAAAATTTGCAAGCCAGCCAGCCGGTACAGCAAGCCAGACAAATGCAATGCCAAAACGCGGTGCGAGTATCAAAGCAACTGACAGACGAATTGCAAGATTTACCATATTTGCAATGAGAAATGGACGCATGATTCCAAGTCCCCGAAGAACTCCGTCTGTTGCCATCTTGATACCCATGAAAATGAAAAAGAAGCCGAGCCATCTCATATAATCTCCAGACACCTGATATGCCAGCGCTGTTCCATCTTTACCCAGAAATAATGAAGAAATCTGGGTATGCAGTGTTTCAATGACTATAAAAGCAAGGACTGCAAAACATAAATCTAACACCAGTGCAGCGTGGTATCCTTTTTTTATACGCCCGATTTTCTTTGCGCCAAGATTCTGGGAAACATACGGCGAGACTGCATTGCCTATGGACACAAATATCAGTGAAAAAACATTCTCTACCCTCATCGTTGCCGCATAACCTGCAAGAGCCTGTGTACCAAACGGATTTACAACCGCCTGTACAATCATCATACCAATTGACACTGTTGACTGCTGGAGGACCGACGGTACAGCAATGCGGAGCATGGAATGTAATTCCCTCCCGTCAAACCAGCGAGCCGGACTCTTATACTGGCGTATCCGGTATAAAAAGATTAAAAACGAAAATATTGCCGAAATACCTTGTGCAATAAGCGTGGCTAGGGCTGCACCGAATACGCCCAGACCAAGGCCTGCTACCATCCAAAGATCCATTATAATATTCAGAACAGAAGAAAAAATCAAAAGGCATAATGGAATCTTTGATTCACCGATTGAAGTAAACATCGTTGAAAGAATGTTGTACATAAACAGAAACGGAAATCCCACAAAATAAACACGAAGATACAGTACTGCTTCCTCCAGTATATCAGCGGGTGTCTGTAATAAGTCCATCATGGAACGTGAAAAACAAAAGCCAGTAACTCCCAGAAGTATGCTAAGAACCAGAAAACTAATCAATGATGTTGATACGATTGTTTTCATTTTACTATAATCTCTGGCACCAAAATAACGGCTCACAAGTACACCTGCACCTACACCTGCACCAAGTGCTATACAAATGAATACATTCGTAAGGGCAGCACAGGCACCAACAGCCGCAAGGGCAGAAGATCCAACAAACTGACCCACAATGATTGAATCAGCCATATTGTAGACCTGTTGAAAAAAGCTTCCGAAAATCATTGGCATTGCAAAAACAGTCAGTGCTTTAAGGGGTGCATCTGTAATTAAATATTCATCTTTTGACATGATCTTCTTCCTCTGTAACTATTTTAAAGCACTATTACTGCGGCATCAAGTCCCTCAACTTTTCCGTCAAACAGTTCTTCTCCAAGCAAATTATATTTTCCCTCATACTCATTAAATCTCTTCTCACTGCTGCTGCAGTTAAAAATCAATGCCATGGTCTCCTCACCATTTTTTCTAATCAGAACAATGGTTTCTTCCTCATCCCTTGTGATTGCCTCAATCAATTCACCTTCTACGATACATTTATATTTTTTTCGAACCTGTAACAGCTGTTTATACCATTCAAACATCTCTTTATCCTGGTATTCTTCATCCCAGTACATGCCACGTCTGCAATCCGGATCGTTTGCTCCCGGCATCGCATACTCATCTCCATAATAAATCATTGGCATTCCCGGCAATAACAATTGAAAAGCTGCTGCCAAATGCTGCTTTTTCTTATTATTCTTACATAAATGTAAAAATCTTGCTGTATCATGGCTGTCAATCAGATTCCACATAAGAGGATAACATTTCTTAATTAAGCGTCCTTTCAAATATCCAAGATTCTGTATAAACTGGCTGACCGTAATCTTTTCATCTGCAAGCAGATCTATCATATTCAGATAAAACGGATAATTCATGACCGTATCCCATTCATCTCCTTCAAGAAAATCTCCTGCATAATGCCAGATTTCTCCAATTATCAGCATATCTTTCTTTACTGCCTTAACTGCCTTTCTAAAATTCTTCCAGAAAAAATGACTGATTTCATCTCCTACATCCATTCTCCATCCGTCTATATCGCATTCCCTGATCCAATAGCATGCAACATCTGTAATAAATTTTTCAACTTCAGGATTTTTCAGATTTAATTTTGGCATTCCACCATAATAACCAAAGCATTTGAAATTTGGAATCTCTCCCCTTTCACTTTTAATTTTAAATTCATCAATAAAATACCAGTCCAGATATTTAGACTTATTTCCTTTTTCTAAAATATCTTCGAATGCAAAAAATTCCTTTCCTGTATGGTTAAACACCGCATCCATAACCACTTTCATTCCATATTCATGTGCTTTTTGTACCAGCTCTTTAAGATCCTCTGCTGTTCCAAATGAGGGATCAATCTGATAATAATCAATGGTATCGTATTTATGGCTTGAATTTGATTTAAAGATTGGTGTCATATATAAAACATCAATTCCAAGACTATGGATATAATCCAGATGTTCTATAATTCCTCTGAGATCACCATGCAGATTATCCATAGACGTAACTGGTGCTTTATACCATACTTCCTTGTCTACCGGCTGTGATGATGCAAAACGGGACGGAAAAATCTGATATACGACCTTATTTTCTGCCCACTTTGGCACCACAAACATTTCTTCCTCCCGTAGATTCTGCGGGCAGTCAAACATTCTGTCTCTGTTTGTAATACATTCCTTACTAAACTCATAATTGCCGTAATATACTTTTTCCCCCTGCATGTCCGTAAATTCAAAAAAATAACGGAGACATATCAGATGCATCTGGATCTGCGCTTCATAATAATCCTGAAACTGTGAGGTCGCAACCTTCTTCATTGGAATTGTCTTTCGCGTATCCTTCCATTCCATTGGTATATACTTATCTTCATAATGAAGAATTATTTCCTTTATATCATCTCTTTTTACCTGGATGCGTATCACAAATAAATCCTTATCTATTGCATAGCAGAATCTTTTGTCCATATCATGAATAATTGCAGAGTATTCCATTCATTTTCTCCTTTACATATTCTGTTTTCTTCTTTCGTATTACTTACTTTTTCTATATCTTAACGTGATAATCCTGGCTTGTCTATAGATAACTTCCTCTGCAGCTTGCCGATTGACAAAAATATCCGAATCTTTATCTGGATCTGACCTGGATTCCGATTCTATCATACACCGTTTCAAACCGGGTGTTGCATCAGTTGATTGAAATGGCCCAGATTGATAAAATCTGCTGGGGATGTGATACCTGGACAGTAGAAGAAAGCTATGGTTCTCTTCTTGCTTTCCGTTTTTCGATGTGTAAGGTTTTGATATAAAATATAAAACACAGTTATTGCCTGGACGAAGCTCCCAGATATCATCATCAAGGTGTTTTGTGATAATTTCATTAAGCCGTGTACCATTATCTTCGAGGATCTGGATGTACAAACTGATCTGCCATTGGAATCTTCGTAAAATATCTTAACAGCTCCATTTCAATTTCAACTAATTTTTCATCCGAATCTCTGTTATCCGTCTTTTATGTCAATGACATTTTCTCCTTTTCCCTGAACGAAAAAAATCACCCAGACTAGAATTTTTAATCTAATCTGAGTGATGCTTCGTCAGGCCTGTTTTCATCTCTGTAAAGCACCTTTCAGTGCTCGTCCGGTACTCGGAGCACCCGGAGGATGTAACCATTCCGTTCCATCGAGTTCACACAATTGGCCACCATTACGATTCAGCTTCGTAACAATGATCACTTGGTTTTCTTATTAGATTAGCTATATTATAACGTGCTGTAGGTCGGATGTCGATGATTTTTTGACCATATTTATTGTTTTATATGTTTCTTCTCTATCAATTCTGCAAATACTAATTTTTAGACATGACAATAATTTTTCGTCAAAAACTATTTTATAAGCCATCTTTCCCCGTTCGGCATAATACGAATATCCCCCGGAAACCTTTCCAGAATCGTGCCGTCATGCAGAGAACGCACCACCGTTTCTTCACGATAGTCTGGGGCTTCATACCAAACATTGAAGTAAAGTTTGTCTCCATCACGGAAATTAAGCGCTTCTCTATCATTGATTGCGAATCGTACATGTTCTGGCCAGATAATCTCGAATGTACCGTCATTTGGCTGTCGAGTCAGCGATAACGGTGATGTATGAAGCATCAGATTGTAGCAGTCCTTCACTGCAGATAACGGTAGCCGCGCTACTTCCTGTACTTCCACTTGTTGATGCAAGAACCGCATGATGCGGATAACACTCTCTGTAAAGCTCACTACCAGTAGCACAACAGAACTGCCATCATACACTGGTGTGCCAAGATATTGTCCGTCTGCAGAATGCACAGGCTCATAAATCATGCCGTCTGGGTAATGGATAAGATACAAACGGTTGCTCCGCACAAGGTGTCCCTGTCGGAATAGTTCTTCTGCCTCATAGAGATCGCCGTGAATATAGTCCGTTGCCCAGTACCATTCGGCGATTTCTCCACGAATAAGTTCCATATTGGTCATACCATGTATATCAATGTTCTTCATGAATACACCTCCCGTTCCACAAATATATATTACTACAATACTTCGTAAAATTTCGATTGAACAAAATCGCTGCGCGATGGCCTGCCAAGGCTGTGGCGCAGTTTTATTTTTATTAAAAAGCAGTGGAATTACTTTCCATAATCCGTTATTGTTAAGTTACCACACGAAACAACTGAACTAAGAAAGCTCCA
>OGWW01001954.1_pt1 | contig 10175 bp, 10 predicted proteins | sample 1576131 | NCBI WGS metagenome assembly OGWW01 (sample SAMEA3541576, study PRJEB24748) | human gut metagenome | biome: human gut; feature: human-associated habitat; material: faeces | place: China | collected 2012 | reverse complement strand
TGTGATGCGTAATGTATCTGTTCCTTTCGGAATTACCACACCGGACAACACTCCCCACAAAAATCTCCCTCTAAAGTTTCACAGCACAATCCTTTAGCAAAATGTAGAGCAAACTCCATAAGCAAGCTCATATCACTCCCATAGAAGAGATAAGTTCCAGAATCTTTTTTTAGTTTTAATTCATTTCTAAAAAACTCCTTTACCTCTTCATTGGAAATTATATCTCTTATCATTATCTCTCTGCCTTCTCTATCTGTCTTAAAACATTAAGTTGGTCAAGAGCAAGTCCAGCTCCTCTAACTACACTTTCTAATGGATTTTCTGCTAATCTAACAGTTAGATTTGTATGTTTTGCTACTAACTCTGGGAAGTTTCTAATAAGTGAACCTCCACCTGCCATTATCATACCTTTATCAATTATATCTGAAGCTAGTTCTGGTGGAGTTTGTTCTAATACATATTTTACACACTCTACTATCTCCATTAAAGAGTCATGTATAGCCTCTCTTACCTCTTCAGAAGTTATCTCTACAGTTTTAGGAAGTCCCATTATTAAGTCTCTTCCTTTTATTGTCATAACCTCTTCCTCTTCTAATGGTAATGCTGTTCCTATTTTTATTTTTACCTCTTCAGCTGTCTTATCTCCTATCAATAGATTATGAGTTTTCTTTACATATTTGATAATATCAGCATCAAAGTTATTTCCAGCTGTTCTAATAGTTTTACTTACAACTGTTCCACCAAGTGAAATTACAGCTACGTCAGTAGAACCTCCACCAATATCTATTATCATATTTCCCTCTGGAACTGAGATATCCATACCAGAACCTAAAGCTGCTGCTCTAGCCTCTTCTATTAGATAGGCTCTCTTTGCTCCTGCTGATATAGCAGCCTCAAGTACAGCTCTCTTCTCTACCCCTGTTACATCTATAGGTACACATATCATTATCTCAGGCATAAAGAAGCTATACGAACCAAAAACCTTTTTAATAAAGTATTTTATCATAGCCTCTGTTACATCATAGTCAGCTATAACTCCTTCACTAAGAGGTTTTACTGCCACTATTGTATCTGGAGTTTTTCCTAACATCTCTTTGGCTTCATTTCCTACTGCTAAGATTTTTCTACTCTCTCTCTCTACTGCTACCACTGATGGTTCATTTAAAACTATTCTTCTATGTTTTTTACTATATACTAGGGTATTTGCAGTCCCTAAATCTATTCCTAAGCTTCTATTAAAACCAATATTTGGGAATTTAAACTTCATCTTTTTTCTCCTCCACACATAATTTTACTGCTAATTCTATTAAATCATCTCTACCCTCTATATAGAATCCAGCTATCAAAGCTTCAAAAGCTGTTGCTTCTCTATACTCCTGTACACTACAAGATTTTGGAAAAGTCTTTATATTTCCATTCTTTGACCTATTCCCCAACATTTGAAATTTCTCCTCTAGTTTTGGAAAAATCTCTCTATATAACTCACTCTGTCTTTTAGCATTTACACAATCTTTTACTTTTCTATTTAAGTTTCGTAAATTTAACCCCTTAGATATCCAATACTTTCTAATATTTAATTCCCATATTGAATCTCCTAGATAAGCTAATACCACTCCACTAGTCTCTCTTAAATCTACATTGTCCATGTAGTCTTATCCTTTCCATCTTTTATTTTTATTCCCATTTCAGCTAGTCTATCTCTTATCTTATCTGACATAGCCCAGTTCTTTTCATTTCTTGCCTCTCTTCTAAGTTCAAGTATAAACTCTATAAGTTCAGAAGTCATATTGCCTACAACTGTTTCAAGCTTTAATTTTACTCCTAAAGCCTCTTCCATAACATTTATAATATACTCAACAGTCTCTTTTACTACCTCTGCTCCCTCTGCATTAATAGGAGTATCCACAGCTTTATTTAGCTCTTTTACAAGTTCAAATATAGCTCCAAGTCCCATTGAAGTATTGAAGTCCTCATCCATAGCAGCTATAAATTTCTCTTTTGCTACAGCTAATTGCTCTTTTAATTCCATACAAGAGCTTCCATCAGCTTTTACATCTATTACTGCTTCTTTTCCTCTCATTAGAGCATTCTCTATTCTTTCAAGAGAAGTTTTAGCTTGAGTAAGTTCTGCATCTGAAAAATCTATTGGCTTTCTATAGTGAGAGCTAAGCACAAACAGTCTTACAACTCTACCATCGTAGTGCTCTAATACATCTCTAAGTAGGAAGAAATTTCCAAGAGATTTAGACATTTTTTCTCCATTTACATTGATATATCCATTGTGCATCCAATATCTTGCATAATCTCCACCACAACCACATTTAGATTGTGCTATCTCATTTTCATGATGTGGGAATATTAAGTCTTGTCCTCCCCCATGAATATCAAATGTATCTCCTAAATATTTATGAGACATAGCTGAACACTCTATATGCCAACCTGGTCTACCTTGTCCCCAAGGAGAGTTCCAGCTTGGTTCTCCCTCTTTAGCCTTTTTCCATAGAGCAAAATCTAGCGGAGATTTTTTTATTTCACTTATCTCTATTCTTGCCCCACTTCTTAAATCTTCAAGATTTTGATGAGATAATCCTAAATACTCATCTTTGTATGATTCTACATCAAAGTATACATCTCCTTGAGATTCATAGGCATGTCCTTTTTCTATTAGAGATTTTATTAATTTTATCATTCCACCTATATGCTCAGTAGCCTTAGGTCTAATCATACCCTCTTCTTTTAAGTTTACCTTAGCTGTATCTTCAAAGTAAGCTTTAATATATTTAGCAGCTACCTCTTCACAACTTATTCCCTCTTCATTTGCCCTTTTAATTATTTTATCATCTACATCTGTAAAGTTTGAAACATAAGTTACCTTATATCCTCTAAACTCAAAATATCTTCTTACAGTATCAAAAAATATTGCTGGTCTAGCATTTCCTATATGTATATAGTTATACACAGTAGGACCACAGACATACATTGATACCTCTCCCTCTTTTACAGGTTTAAATTCCTCCAATTTCCTAGTTAAAGTATTATATATCTTTATCATATGCCCTCCTAATACTCTCTTGTTATCTCTTTTAAAACTTCCACTGGAATTGTAACTTTCATATTTACCTTTTTATTTTCTCCCTGAATTTTAGCTTCAATTCCCTCAAATCCCATTACCTTTGGAGAATCTATCTCTCCATAGATAAATGTATCTTTGCTTATATTAAAAGAATTTTTATTTTCTTCGAAATTACTCTCTCCTATTTTAATAATTCCATCTTTCTCTTCAAATTTATTTCCAAGGTAGAAAGATGTATTTTCATTAGTTAACATAGTCAAAACTCTTCTTATCTCTGGAGCTTCATCTTTTATTTTAACCATAAATGATTGCTCATCTAATTTATATAGTACCTCTCCATCTATCTCTTTTAAAATCTCTTCAATATCTATTCCTAAAATATTTTTCCATAGAGAAAATATAGCTTTACTATCCATATCTGCTCCTATTACTAAAGGATTAAAAATAACTCTATCTAATTTAGAAAAATCATCTACTGATACATAGATATCATTTTTATCAAGGTACTTTATTAGCTCTCTGTTTCCTTTACTATTTTTAAATATTTCACTCTCTTTATCATCTATGATTATCTCACTCTCAGATATCATCTTGTTATTTTCAATGGTACTACTATTTATTATTAGATTTACTCCATAGAAATCTGTTCCGCTATTATTATATATAAAAGTTCCTAGAAGATTATCTCTTTTTATATCAATAGCATCCTCTATCTCCTTATTATATAAATATTTTCCATCTTTTGCTATAAAATCTTTAAGATTTTTTTCACCAAATGAGAATATAAATAATCCCTTGTAGTTTTTTAAATATAAATCTCCTTGTACATTACCAAGATATTTTTCTTTATACTCATTTTTTAAAACATAGATATCATCTTTTAACTCAAAATATTTTCCTAAATTTTTCAAAATTAAAAAATACCAATATCCAGTATCTACAACACCAGTGAAAGTTTTTTCACTTATATCATAGAACTCCTTATCTGAAAATATATAAAATTTAGAGATATATTTTAAATTTTCCATTTCAGAACTTAATTCCTTTTTCTCCTCTTCATCTTCTATCAAGGATAACAAAGGGGTAAAGTTTTTTGTATTTATTCCCTCATTAGCATATATTATTCTAGTATCTTTAGTTATAAAATCTCTAGGAGATGCCTTGTATACTACTTTATACCCCAAAAATATTCCTAAAATTAGTACTACAACTGCTATAAATCCTATTATCTTTTTCATAAACTATCACCTATTGGAATCTTTTATTTTCTATTCTCTCTATCTCTTTTTTTGTAAGATTTAAATTTTCTGTCTTAAACATTGGAGCTTTAAACCTAGCTCTTCTTATCTCTTCCTCTCTTAACTCACAAGTGAAAGAATCCTCTTTTAAATACTCTCCCTCTGCTACTATCTCTCCATTTGGTGCCACTACAAATGAGTTTCCAAAGAAAGCTGTTCCATCTTCAACTCCAACTCTATTTACTGCTACAGAGTATACTCCATTAAGTAGAGAGTTAGTTTTAATTATTGTTTTCCACCCTTCAGATAACTCCTCTTTTCTCTTTCCAACTACTGCAGGAGAATTGAATAGTATAAAAACATATTTTGCTCCATCTTGAGCTAAGATATATTGAGTTGATTGATGCCACACATCTTCACAGATTAATATTCCTAATCTTCCAAATTTTGTATCAAAGGCTCTTACCTTATCTCCTGCCATAAAGTTTCTACCCTCTTGATATGCTCCATAAGTAGGAAGATATACTTTTCTATGCTTATGTACTACTTTTCCATCTTCTAAATAGTAAGCTGTGTTGTATGGATATTCCTCTTCTCCTAACTCCACTGCTCCAAATATTATACCTATTTCCTTGCTCTTTTCTAGTAATACACTTGGTACCTCTTTTATAGCTACATCAAAAACTATATCCTCCAATGAGTATCCTGTAAGTGATAGCTCTGGAAATACTACTATATCATTTTTTTCTGCTATGGCTTTATCAATTACTTCTAGCATCATATTTAAATTTTTCTCTACATTTCCTAGTGTTGGTTTTATCTGTCCTATATATACTTTCATGTTCACTCCTTCTTTCTTGTAATTATTTAATTTTGATTATAAAAATTTTAAGTCCTCTTGAGTAGTAATCTTAATATTATCATAATCTCCAAGAACTATTTTAACCTTTCCCCCTATTCTCTCCACTAGAGATGAGTCATCAGTGCCTAAAAAGTTTTCTCTTTCAGCTATCTCATAAGCTTCTTTTAATAATTTTCCTTCAAAGGCTTGGGGTGTATGTACTGCTATTAAGTCAGCTCTTTTAGGAGTAGATACCACTTCAAAATTCTCATTGATTACCTTAATAGTATCCTTTACCTGTACTCCTACTACTGCTCCTAATCTCTCTTCTGCTACTACTCTACAACACTCCTCTATATACTTCTCTTTTAAAAATGGTCTTACCCCATCTTGAACTAAAATTATATCACTGTTATTATCATATTTTAATGCATTGTATATAGAGTTTTGCCTTTCTTTTCCACCCTCTGTTACTTTCACTACCTTAGATAATCCATATTGATTACAATAATTTTCTACTAGAGATACATTTTCTTTATTAGTAACTACTATTATCTCATCCACTATATTAGAATTTTGCGCTGCTTCCAATGGCATTATAAAAAGTGGCTTTCCTTTATACTCTAAAAATTGTTTAGGGTAACCTAGTCCCATTCTCTTTCCTACTCCTGCAGCTGCAACTATCATAGTTACTTTAAAGTTACTACTGTACATCCTAGTCCTCCCTCTCCATGTCCTCCTAATCTGTACTCTTTTACATATCTACATTTTTTCAAGTAGTTTAATATTCCCTCTCTTAGAGCTCCTGTTCCCTTACCATGAATTATATATACCTCAGTATATGAGTTCATAACAGCTCTATCTAAATAAGTCTCAAGCTCATATACAGCCTCATCTACCATCTTACCTCTTAAATCTATCTCATTTCTTACAGAAGTCTTAGTGTGTGAGAAAGTGTTGTACTCTTTCTTAGCCTTTTCCTTTACAACTTTTACATCATCCATAGATACCTCTAGTTTTAAGATACCTGCTTGAACTTGAACTGTCTCTTTTCCACCATTGATTTTTAAAACATTAGCAAATTGATTTAAGCTATTTACAAATACCTTATCTCCAACTTTATAATCAACTTTTCTAGCAATCTTTGGTTTTTCCTCAACATTTTTATTTCTATCATCTTGAAGAGCCGATCTAAGCATATTAAGACTTTTTTGCACATTCTTAACATCCTCTTTCTTATTCTCTTCCTTTTGAATCTTCTCAACAAGAGCTACTGCTTTAGCTTGCATCTCTTTCATCATCTTATCAGCTTTTTCATATGCCTCTTTTAGTATCTCATTTTTCTCTTTTTCCAATACTCTTAATTTTTCAGCATACTCATCTCTATCCCTTTGAGCTGCAGCTTTTAAAAACTCAACTTGTTGTTTCATAGCCTCTAGCTCATCAGCTTTCTCTTTTATATTAGCTATCATCTTTTCTATTTTTTTATTATCATCACCTATATAACTCTTAGCTTTCTCTATTACCTCATCAGACACTCCAAGTCTTTTAGCTATTGTAAGAGCATTACTTTCACCAGGGATTCCTATTAATAATCTATAAGTAGGAGATAGAGTATTTACATCAAACTCCATAGAAGCTGTTTCTATTCCCTCTTCATTATATCCATGAGCCTTTACCTCACTATAGTGAGTTGTGATAAAAGATTTACACTTTCTATCTCTTAAATAATCTATAACAGCCATAGCAAAAGCTGAACCTTCTATTGGATCAGTTCCTGATCCTAACTCATCTAGTAATACTAAAGAACTTTTATTTACACTTTCTAAAATCTCCTGTACATTTTTTAAGTGTGCAGAGAATGATGATAGAGATTGTTCTATACTTTGCTCATCTCCAATATCTGCATATACTCCTGTAAAGAATCCTATGCTTGTATGCTCATGAGCTGGGATAGGTATTCCTGATAGAGCCATAAGAGTTAGAAGTCCAGCTGTTTTAAGTGCTACTGTTTTTCCCCCTGTATTTGGTCCTGTAATAAGTAGAGTATTGTAATCTTTTCCTATCTCAAATGTCAATGGAACTATCTTATCAGCTGGTATAAATGGATGTCTTGCATCTACTAAGCTCAACATCTCTCTATTATTTATGTTAGGTATTACACAATTTTTTTCTATTCCATATACAGCTCTAGCATTTAAAATATCAAGAGATAGTATTGCTTCTCCTACTGCATCTATATCCTCTCTATTATTTCTCACATGCTCAGTTATTCTAAGTAGAATTTTTCTTATCTCCTCTTTCTCTTTTAACTCTAGCTCTCTCATCTTATTATTTAGAGCTACTATTGAAAGAGGCTCTATAAATACTGTTTGACCACTAGAAGACCTATCATGCTCTATACCTTTTATAAGTCCTTTAAAGTCAGCTTTTACAGGAACTACACTTCTTCCATCTCTCTCTGTTATTATTCTCTCTTGGAAAGCCTTAGCAAAACTTGGTTCATCAAACAACTCATCAAATTTTCTTTTTATATTCATTGAAAGAGTTTTTTTATGTATTCTTATATCCCTTAAATCTAAAGAGGCATCATCTTTTATCTCTTTATTATTATCTATTGCTTTATTGATAATATCCTCTATTCCCCTCATTACAGGTACATCATGATATCTATCTTTTAAATCTCTATATTTTCCTAAATCCTCTAATCTAGTTTTAAAAAGTCTAAAGATTCTTAAGTTAAAGTTTATATCCCATAAATCCTCTACATCAAGATATGTTCCTATAAGTTGTGACTTCTCTGTCATTTTACAGATATCTTTCATCCCAGCAGTTTCAAATCCACCATCATATTTTATAAAATCTGTAAAATCTCTTAAAATATCTAACTCTCTATTTAATGAACTAAAATCTCTTAATGGAGATAGATTCATTATTTTATAATGATTTTCCTCTATCACGCTATAAGCAGATAATTCCTCTCTTAATTTATCAAACTCTAATACTTTATAACTATGTGTATTCATTTTTTTACTCCCTATATAATTATTTCATTCATTTTTTATTATACCATAAATCTTTAATTTTCCTAACTTTATTCAAGAAAATTTAAAAAAAACTTGAAATTTCCTTGAATTAATGATACAATTATATGCATTGTGTATGTAAGTTATTTTAGGAAAGGAGAGAATCAGAATGCAAAGATGTGAAATTACAGGAGTAGGACTAATCAGCGGAAACCAAATTTCTCACTCACACAGATTAACTAGAAGAGTTTGGAAACCAAATTTACAAGTTACTTCTATCAATGTAAACGGAACTCCAGTTAAAGTAAAAGTTTGTTCAAGAACTTTAAAAACTTTAAAAGGACTTAACGATGTAGAAGTTATGAAGTTCTTAAAAGCTAACGAAGCTACTTTAAGTACTAGACTTCAAAAAGCTATGGCAAAATAGTTTTTAGCTATAAAAAAGACAGCTTAATTGAAAGCATGTCTTTTTTTATTTTTTGTACTCTCTTCCAATCTCTATTTTTATTTTAACTACATTTATATTTTCTGGTAATCCCTCTAATTCCGTTATAAGATACTCTTCATATGCATCTCCTAATACAACATAGTTTTCTTTTTCTATTTTATTTAATATATCACTATATATTCTATCTATCTCCTCTACTCCACCTTTATAATAATATACTGCATAAGTTTTTTCCTCTAATTCTATTTCATTTTTTCTATCCTCTATGAATAAACAACATACTCTTCCAAAGTTTCTCTTTTTTAAATCTTCTACACATATTACAGAACCTATACTTATCACATCTATCTTATTTAACTTCAACATAAATTCATTGTACATCTCTAGCCACTCTTCTAAGGAGATTTCTAAATCTTTATCTGTCAAATTACTATAGATATACTCTCTGCTCTTCTCTTTTTTTATATAAAATTTTTCAAACTCAACACTCTCTCCTTCAAGAAGATTTTCCTTTATACTTTCAAATCTCCTTTTTATATTTTCTAATCTCTTCATCTCTCTATCTATTCCTACTATCTGCTCATCTACTAATTCTAATAGCTTAAATACTGATGGTGTTGCAAAATATTCCTGCAATTTACTTATTGAAATATTCATCTCTCTAAATGCTAAAATTGTAGCTAAAATAGGAATTTGAGTTGAGCTATAATATCTATAACCCTTTGCATCTACCTCTATTGGTTGAAATAGTCCTATCTTATCATAATAAAAAAGAGTATCTTTCTTAATATTAAATTTTTTAGCGAACTCTCCTGTTGTATATAACTTTTTATCTCTTCTATTCATAAATCCCACCTTTTTCTCTTGACTATGGAGTTACTCTATAGTTTATACTATTTCTGGAAATAAATCAAAGATTTAAGGAGTTTTTATGGAAAATATAACTTTGTTTGAAAAAACACCACCTTTAAAACTATTTTTTAAAGCTGCCATACCAGGTTCTATTGGAATGCTTGCTTCAGCTATATATCTATTTTTTGATGGAGTTATTATCAGTAGACTTCTAGGAGAAACTGCATTTGCTGCTTTTAATCTCACTATTCCAATAGTTGTTTTAAACTTTGGTTTTGCTGATTTAATAGGATTAGGTTCCTCAGTAAGTATTGCAATTTTATTAGGAGAAAAAAAATTTGAAAAAGCATCTAAAATTTTTTCTCTCTCTTGTTTTACTATACTTATATCTAGTACTATCTTAGGTATTCTATTATTTCTCCTTGCTCCTGTTATTTTATACTCTTTAGGAGCTACTGGAGAGCTTGCTAGACAATCTATCAAATATTTGAGAGTATATGCTTTATTTTCTCCACTTACTACTATCACTTTTGCAGTTGATAATTATTTAAGAATTTGTGGAAAAATAAAATTTAGTATGTTTTTAAATATTTTAATGTCATTTTTATGTATCTCTCTTGAGATTTTATTCCTATATTTCTTAAATTTTGAATTAATAGGTGCTGCTCTTGCTAACTGTATAGCATTTTTTATATGT
>OGWW01001946.1_pt1 | contig 10210 bp, 6 predicted proteins | sample 1576131 | NCBI WGS metagenome assembly OGWW01 (sample SAMEA3541576, study PRJEB24748) | human gut metagenome | biome: human gut; feature: human-associated habitat; material: faeces | place: China | collected 2012 | reverse complement strand
CCGTTAGTCTGTACTCCTTGGTTGATATATAAACGAGCGTAAGCTGACAAGTTCTTTTCGGAATTGCTGTGCATGCTCGCGCAGCGTTTATCTCAGTCGGAGATCGGACCGGAGAGTCTTATCTGACTGAGATAAATATGTAACACCGGAGGATAATAATTATGATGGTTTCAACAAAGGGCCGCTACGCGCTACGCGTTCTGATCGATCTTGCAGAGCATCAGACGGATGGATATATCCCGTTAAAGGATACGGCGGCAAGACAGGAAATTTCTGAAAAATATCTCGAGGGGATCATTAAAGTCCTCGTAAAAGCGAAACTCTTAGAAGGTGTCCGCGGAAAAGGCGGTGGCTACCGTCTCACAAAAGCACCGGAGCAGTATACCGTCGGAAGTATCTTATATTTTTTGGCGTTTTGAGAGATATTCCAAAAAGGTGCTGATAACACCTTTCACGTAGCGGCCCGCTGCCGACACACGCGGAGTTGTGCTTGCCTTCCGGCAGGCACGACTGTCTCTGTGCGTACCCTGTCGGGAGTGGACGAATATAATACCTTGCGAGAGGGAATCAGTCCGCCGTCTACGTGCGGTTATCAGCTCCCGGCAATTGCTCATCCGGGTGATTGCCAATATGGCAACACCGGAGAGTTGGATATGCCCGATAATCCCTTCATTCCTTGTGAAAGTGAATCTCAGCAAAACAAATTTGAAGCGCAGTTGGCTCGCATTTATGAGGTTGCGGGCTGCCGGACGCAAGTTGAATTAGCCAATGTACTGGACATCGCCCAGTCGTCTGTCTCTGATGCTAAGAGGCGTGGGACAATCCCTTCGGATTGGCTGGTCAAGCTCTTGGACTTGCGCGGCGTAAATCCATGTTGGCTCAAAAACGGTACTGGCGTGAAGTTTCTTACTCCAAGCGAAGCCCCCGAAGACATCAATTGTCTTTACGAGACTTTCCCACCAGTGCGTGCCGTTGACGCTGAGATTGTCCGCAAGGTCTTGCGGTGTTTTCCTGTCCGCGATTTAGTGGCCGAACTACACCGCAGAAAAGTAGCCCCTTCCCAGACTCACGGGTAATTACTTCCTCTGAACCTTGTCATTTTATATAAATGCCTGTATAGACAAGCAATATGCGTTGCAAAATTATTTTTTGACTTTTGGAAAAAATCTAAAAAGGTCAATGCATTGTATAAATTAAAGAAAATCACTAGTACGCGAAAGATTAGAAGAAATATATACTGCAGAATGCGGTATATATTTTTAGAGTATAGCTAAAATGGAGATAAGGCAGGTCGGTGGAAGTGTTTATTCTAATATTTTCGCCAGATATAAAAAAATTATATTGATCAGTCGTGAGAAATCAGCATGATTACATCACCACAGCGCGGCATCGAAAAAGGCATCCGCCTTGTTGAGTATTTGACCCGTATCGCAACGATTCGGGCAAAGTTAGTTCGCGATATTAGTGAATATACAAATATTTTTTGGCTTGCAGATGTCCCACACGAACGCGGGTGCTTCACCCAGGCGTGGGGACGAGACGAAGATCATGAATCAGACGAATGGCTGGATGTATTATATTGGCGTGAGCCAGAATTGCCTGCTATTCCTGCTCAATGCAAGGACTGGGTTGAACTATCTTTGCTTCGCGATAAGAACGAGTTACCTAATCTTCGCCTTCAAATCATTAAACAACACCAAGATTTAAGCGGGCACGAAGAAGCAGAACCGGCCGAACCCCTTCAACAAATTGAATATCTCGAAAATAATCCAGACATTCAACGGGTATGGGCTAATTATATTGAAAATATGTGGATTCCTTGGGTAGAAAAGCATAACTCTTGGGAAAAGGTCCACAAAGTATATTCTGCTCTTTTTGCCATTCACCAAGAGCAACTTCGCCTTGGTGAGGAATATGAACTTGTGCTCGGGTTGGGTTTGTTGACTTGGCAGACACCCACGGGACAACGTGTTCGCCGCCACTTAATTGTAGCGGACGCCATCCTGGACTTTGAAGCCCGTTTGGGCAGATTCACCGTGCGCCCTCATACAGAAGGCGTGAGATTGCGGCCAGAACTTGATATGTTGGATATTGAGGAACAACCGGCACATGCCGAAGAAACCGCGAAAAATTTATTGTCCAAGGCTGAAGACGAACCGTGGGAGAGAGGATGCGTTGATGGGGTGCTTCAGGCCTTGGTGCATTCAATCAGCCCAGAAGGCTCCTATTATGACGCCTCGGAAAAGAGGGCCGCTTCAGCTTCAACAAAGCCAATTGTTGAATATGCTCCAGCCCTGATTCTGCGGAAGCGCTCTGCCAAAGGCCTTACTGAAGCTTTAAAGAAAATTAAAGACCAGATTGAAAATGGTGAGCTTATTCCCGGAGAGTTCGCTGACCTTGCTGAAATCGGCACAAAAGATGATCACAATTCAAATAATACTCCAGATGTTCATAACATCACCTTTGACGGAGAAATTTTCTTTCCAAAGCCCTCAAATGCAGAACAACGCAAAATAGTCAATACACTGCAAACTGCTAGCGGTATCCTTGTGCAGGGGCCTCCAGGAACTGGAAAATCTCATACTATTGCAAATTTGATCAGTCATTTGCTTGCAACTGGACAGCGCACGCTGATTACCGCAAAAACGCCGCGTGCACTGAAAGTTCTTGAAGGACTTGTTCCACACGAATTACGTCCTCTTTGTATAAATTTACTTGGTAGCGGACTTGAAGAACGGCATTCTCTTGAATCGAGCGTTGAAGGAATTCTTTCTAAGCATGATGAATGGAACGAGTCATTCAAAAGAATAGAACGTACGGATCTTGAGAATAATATAAATACACTAAGAGAAGAAAAATCTAAAGTTGATAGAAGACTTCGCGATATTAGAGAGTCTGAAACACATGATAAATCTATTTCAGGTAGCATTTATCGAGGAACAGCAGCGAGAATTGCAGAGTCAGTCAATCAAGATCGAAATATTTTTGGTTGGTTTACTGATGTAATCACATTAGATATGAATCCTGAAGTTGATAAATCCAACTTATGTAGGATTATTCTCGATGAAATGCGTCACTTCACACCAGAAAAACGCAAAGAATTGGCCCTCGCATTTCTGGACGCAGTGCCGAGATGTGAAGACTTTGCCAGTTTGGTGAAAGAGGAGAGAAGCGCCATTGCGGAAGATCAACGCTTATTAGTCGGTGCTGATGAGCGGATCGCTGATATACTATCAAAATCCTCTTCAGCCACAGTCGAGAAGATTCATAATGCGCTTTATGATTTTATGGAAACATATAGAAGGCTGTCTTCTATGCAATATGTATGGGCAAATGATGCCATACAAGATGCGATATTCGGGAATACAGATATATGGAATGAGATCATTCGGGTAACAATAGATACAATTAAATCAATAGAGGGATCAATTTCAACCGCTGATGATACAACAATACAATTTCCTGAAAATTATGACATAAACACTCTATTTGGAGATACTTGGAAATTAAAAGAGCATATGAAGCTAGGTGGGAAACTAGGATGGGGAATATTTAGACCTAAAATAGTAAAAGATCATTTATATATCGTAAATACAGTTTTTATAAATGGGCATTTGTGCTCCAGTACTGAACATTTTGAGACACTTGCTTGTGCTCTACGTGTCCGTATCGCATGTGAAAAAGCATGGAATTTCTGGGTAGGACGGGTGGAGAAAGTCCAAGGTCCGTATGCTCTGCAGCTGACAGTTTTTAGATCCTTACGCACTGCGCTTGAAAGTATATTATCACTTCAAGGGCTTGTTAATAAGTGCCGCGCAGCCATACGGGAATGCCCGGTTCTCAATGAACCAGTCTGGACAGATGTATATCAAGTTCAAAAAATAACAGCCTCTTGCCAACTCGCGCTGGCTCGCTTTCGCAGGCATCTTATTGATGAAGAAATCCAGCGCATTGATGAGCCGGTTTCTTTTATGGTTGCAAGAGGCAACGTACATCCGTTCATGAGCGAACTTCTTGGCGCTATTCGCAACCGTAATGTTGATGCCTTTGCGATTGCGGAAAGCAAAATTATTGATCTAAAAAATGAACACCTACGTCTAAAAAAAGTTGATAGCTATCTTTCAGAATTGCGCAGCAAACTTCCAAACCTCACTTCCAGCTTAGAGGAAACCTATAATGAAGCGCATTGGGAAGAAAGATTACAGCGCATTGATGATGCATGGCATTGGGCACAAGCCCGATATTGGGTCGAAGATTATATTCGGAAGGAAGATTCCCCAGCACTCGAAAAGCGTGCAAAACAAATTGAAGATGAACTAAACGACATTATTGCTAGACTTGCCGCCATTCACGCATGGTCCTTCTGCTTCTCACGTCTTGAGGAGAAACATCGTCGCCACATGGAGGCATGGCAACAATCCATGCGGCGACTTGGTAAAGGTACTGGAAAGCATGCCCCCCGTCACCGTCGTGAGGCTCAAGGCCACCTTAATGAATGCCGTGAAGCCGTCCCGGCTTGGGTTATGCCGCTCCACCGGGTCTGGGATACAGTGACCCCCGCACCGGGAATATTTGATGTCATAATCATCGATGAAGCCTCTCAATGTGGACTTGAAGCTCTTCCATTGTTTTATTTGGGCAAAAAGATAGTAATCGTTGGTGACGATAAGCAGATTAGTCCTGATGCCGTTGGTTTAGATCGTGGTGCGGTACAGCGATTGATGCAAGAATTCCTCTACGATTTTAACTTCAAATCGTCCTTTGATATAGAAAGCAGTTTGTTCGACCACGGCAAGCTGCGCTATGGAACTAAGCGCATTACATTACGCGAACACTTTCGCTGCATGCCGGAGATCATTCGATTCAGCAACGATCTTTGTTACTCTAATACGCCACTGATTCCTCTGCGGCAGTATGGTCCGAATCGATTAATCCCTCTTGAGCATACCTTTGTGCGCGAAGGATACCGTGAGGGTACTAACAACAGGGTGATTAATCGCCCAGAAGCCGATGCTGTCGTCGCAAAAATAGCTGAACTATGCAGTGATAGTCGGTATGACGACAAATCATTTGGTGTGATCGTTCTTCAAGGAGAGGCGCAAGCTTCTTTGATAGAGAGTCAACTACTTGATCTGCTGGGCGCGGAAGAAATTGAGCGAAGACATTTAGTATGTGGTAATCCTTATAGCTTTCAGGGCGATGAACGCGATATCATCTTTTTGTCATTGGTTGCTGCCAGCAACGCAAACATCGGCTCTCTTACGAAGGCGGCTGATGAACGACGCTTCAACGTGGCAGCCAGCCGCGCGCGTGACAAGATGATTCTCTTTCATTCTGTTACATCCGACGATCTCAGCACATCCTGTCTCAGGAGGAAATTACTCGATTTTTTTGAAGGCACAAAACCGCAGCAGATCGCAGGTATTGATCGAAATGACCTTGAGCGACAGGCTTGCCAAGGCAACCGGCGTGTTATTAAACCCCCGCTACCATTTGATAGCTGGTTTGAGGTCGATGTTGCTCTGGAATTGCTCCGTAAAGATTTTACCGTATTGCCTCAATATGAAGTTGCGGGAAAACGGATAGATCTTGTGATTGAGGGTGGCCAAGCACGATTAGCTGTTGAGTGCGATGGCGATCAATGGCACGGACCCGATCGCTACGAAGATGACATGCTGCGCCAGCGACAACTTGAACGATGCGGTTGGGAATTTTTCCGCGTGAGAGAATCAGCTTTTTACGCCAATAAGGACGTAGCTCTTCAAAAGGTTTGGCCTATGCTGAAAGAGAGGGGGATCTTCCCTAGATCGGAAGCTGAAGCCGCGCAGCGTTCACATGCTCCACTCGCTGATAAGTTACAAAGCGGGCCAACTACGGCAAACATCGGGACTGGATTGAAAACCAGTATGCCTCCTGTTCCTTCGTTAGAGCGAAAGAACGTTGTGGCTGTTGAGCTTCTCGCCAAGCCTGATTCTAGACTATTGGATATCCATAAAGCCCACAGAACGCCAATTGTCGAGCCTATACACCAATATAGTAATATTGTTGAAATCGGTGATACGGTTAGAATAAAATATGTAAACGGTGAACAAACTATGCGCGAGGTTACACTTAGCGCTACGCGGAATGAGCCGACACAAGGCATCATTCACATAGACACACCACTGGGAAGGTCTCTACTTGATGCCGAAGTGGGTGAAGAAATTGAGTTGGTCACAGGGAATACGATACGCAAGGTACGCATCGAGTATTTGACAAAATTAGAAAAATGCAAAATTGATAGTAATCATACAGCAGCGCCATCGCAAGGCACACCTAGTTCTGTTCATAAAGAACCGCGCAAATTGCTGACTGTGACAACTTTACCAACCCACCATTCCTCCGGCACACATCTTGACCCTGAGCGATTCTATGAGACAGAGTACATTTCTGTATTGCAGCCAGTTGCTATTGAATACATCGATCGATTAGCTCCTATTACACTCAAGCATCTCAGTAAGATTATTGCGCGTGCTCACGGTTTTCAGCGCACAGGGCCTTTAATCGTTCAGCAAACTTTGGCTGCCATTTCCAGAGTGAGGCAGACAACAAAAACTCCCGATGGGGCAATAGTCGTCTGGCCTAAAAACATGCCGCCTCTTGAAGTTACACAATTTAGAGGGCTGGCTGTAGATGGAGAAGAACGTAGTTGGCAGTATGTCCCTCACTCCGAGAAGCTTGGCCTAGCCATTGATGTTTATAAAAAGAATAGAGCCAGCTTCGACTTACCTGGGGCTATGGCAGACCGTGTGGGGCTTACACGACTCAAACAGGTGACGCGTGAAGAATTTACCTCATTGCTAGAAGAAGCCAAAAGGCTGACTGACGAAGTACACTAGCTGTGGATAGAATGAGAAGGGGCATTTATCGCTCCACGCCAATGTATTGTCTCAATGCCTTTTCTTGCCCTACGTAGGTAAAAATCTTGTTGCCCTCCAGCCGAACGTCCTTGCCCCATTTTTTTTGTGCATAGCGCAAGGCCACAGCTTCCGCCGCCTTGTCTCGTGCTGTAAAGAAAAGTTCTTTGCCACTGTCTCTGATCATGCCGCCACCGGGCAAGGTAAAAATCACTATGCCACGATGGTCGATGGTATAACGGAACCCGGAGATGAGCGCCGGAGTTTGCCCGTCAACCCGCACCTGGGTTTGCCACTGCTGCCCTTGTTGCCGCTCCTCTTCGGCAAGTTGTTCCATGCGCAGTACGGCCAGAAGACGGGTTTTGCCCTTGCTGCTGAGGTCGGTATTTTCCAGAACCTCCCGTTCTTTGGCCGCGTGGTCGACTTTGGCTTCATTCCTCCAGACTTGAAACTGCTCTTTGCCATGCTGTGACCAGTCCTTTTGTGGTGTGGCCGATATCGCTCTTTCCACTTCAGCGGTTCCCTGAATGGAACGCAGGACGGCCAGGGCGGTTTCGTTGCCGCTCTCGGCCTCCTGCCGTAAAAAACCGCTCCAGGATGTGAACGGCACTTCTTGGCGCACTACTTCGCGCTGTGGCGCAAACTCAAGCCGCGTCTTTGCCAGGGCTTCGGCTTCGCGTTTTTTAGTCAGGGCAAGCAAGTTCTGACGGTTGCGCTTGGCTATGTTCATATGTCCGATTTCTTTGCGCTTTTCTGCCCATTGCTGGCGGATGGCGGCAAGCTGCTTGTCTTCCTGCGTTTTGATGACTTCCAACCTGGTTTTCCGGGTTTCGATACCTATTTTGTACTTGGCGCTGAGTTGCCCGCGCTCCGGGGAACGGTGCAACGGCGCGGCCTGATAGCGGGAAACTTCCTGAACTTGGCGCAAGCTCCGGTAGGGCCGGTACTCTCCGAAACGGTCTTGCAAACGCTTGGCGGACAAAGACCGGTCTACGGCGCTGGCTTTGAGTGCGTGGTTAGCCTGCTTCCCGTGCAAGTCGTGGATTACAAGGCCGTTGGTGTGAGGTTTTACGCCAAGGCCAAAGGCTTTCAGCCCTTCGTGCAAGGCTTGCCAGTCCTGGGCCTGTTCCAAGGTTTTCAGAATTTCAGCTTTGTGGCGCTTGGCGTAGGACTCAAAAGACTCTTGGCCTGTCTGTGCCTCAATGGTGGCGGCTTTGTGGCTCAGGCGGTCTTCTCTGGCCTGTTCCCGGCCATTATCCACGACAAGCCCGTACTCCTGCTCCAATTCCCGGCACAGCTTTTCCTGTTTTTTGTAATCTCGGAACGGCTCATGCCGGGTGAGGCGTTCAGGGTGGATCATGTTGTAGGCTATGTGCATGTGAATGTTATTGGTGTTCTTGTGAATGCCGCAATGCCGCTGATGCTCGGAATATCCGAGCACAGCAGCAAAGCGTTCCTCAATGGCTTTGAATGCTTCCGGCGTGAGCTTGGCTTCGTCCTCTGGCCGGAAGCTCACGAGCAAGTGATAGGTCTTTTCTTTGGTGCTGCGGGTGTTCAGGTCTTGCACGGCTTCCACTTCCAGAATGCCGGTAGCGTAGTCGTCTTCTGACCAGCATCCGGCGCACCAGCTCGCCAGACATTTTTCCCCTTTGTGGTTTGCGTCCGCTATGTAATTCGCAAGGCGGTCATAGTTGTCATGTTCTGGGTGGCAATGAACGTGCTTGCTTATCATCGGATGTTCCGAGCGGCATTTTTCAACTGGAGTTGCCCGGCTTCAATCTCCCGCAACAGACGTTGCAGGGCGAGCTTGTCGCCGCCTTCGCCTTTTTCAGAGAGAGCCAGCTTGAGCAGACCGCCAAGCCTGCCAAGGTCGGCGCTGGCCTTGAGGATGTCCCGCACGGCCTGCCGATGCTCCAAGGTCGGCACAGCCGCGCCGGTGCAAACGCGCTTGGCGAAAGTCGAGAGCGATAGTCCCGCCCTGGTCGCATACTCTGAAATCTGCGTGTGCTCTTCCGGGGTGAGGTACACGGTTATGCGAGGTCTTTTTGATGGCATTTTTGGCCCTCCTTTGCCTTTGGCGTTGAGCAGCGATAGCTGCGAAAAAGCCTCTTTACCCCCGGAGGGCAGGAAGCAAGGTACATGTACCTTGCCTATCCTGCCTCCTAAATCACTCGCGCTTAACCGCTCTTAGCCGCACAATGCCGCGCAATTTACCTGCTCAATCATGTGCTGCCAGAGGTTTTTGAGGCGGATTTTTTGGGCGATTGACGAGCCTGCTCCTTCCTGCAAAGCCTCCTTAAACGTGATGTGCCGGGTGAGCATGTCTTGGAAATCTTCCTGGGCAAGCTGTCTACGATCAGGCAAACGCACCAGGGCATGAATCTGCGTGTTGTGTTCTCGATATACTCGGCTCTCTTCAAAGGGTACGTCCTCCAAAACCAAGGGGCCGTAATACGGGTTAGGCCATACAGTAAACTGCATTGCCCGGAAATTGGACACCAACGAGCGGAAACCGTTGAAGGTAGGAAGAGCGTCCGGGCCTCCAGCGACAACGGTGTGCATGCGTACAATGTGTCCAGCGTCCTCCAATTGCTGGAGCAGCACGGATTGCAGCAGTGAGCAGAAGGGCATGAAACTGGCGGTGCTGGTATCTATGACCACATGAGCGCTGTCTTGCGGCAATGTGCGGCAATATGCCGCAAGGCCACTTACCGGCACCTGCACGGCTTGCAGTTCTTTGTAGTTAGAGAGCGAAAAACAGATTTCGTCCGTGTCCAGACAGAGCACGCTTTTGCCGCATTCATCACGCAGGCATTGCGTAAGCAGCGAGGCGACGATGGTTTTGCCGACACTTTTGCTTTGTACGACGATGTGAATGGTAGCCATAATCGTTCTCCTTAAATTAAATCGTTGAGGTCAACGGCGGTATGCTTAAAACCGCCTTGGGCCGTCTGGTCTGGTGTAGTCTGCGGAGCAGCGGCAGGCGCTGGCGGCGTTTCCAGCATCGTGGCTGGCGGTGTTACCGGCTTGGGCGGTGTCGTAAAAGTTGGCGGCGCGGCGGCTGGCATGGTTGGCTTTTGCGGCATCACTGTGGGCCTGTCAGGTGTTTTGTCCGGTTCTTGGGGCTGTTCGTGTGCTGGAAGTCGGCTCATGTACTCGCAAAAGCGGCGGTATGAGCAGGTGAAAACGCCTTTTTCATGGAGTTCATTATACAGTGTCCGCCGAGTGTAGCCCTTTGCCAGCAAGGCGGGCAGTTCATCGCGCACGGCAAGAAACTGCGCGTAACCCATGTTTTTTTGCTTCAGATTGGCGGG
>OGWW01001937.1_pt1 | contig 10262 bp, 10 predicted proteins | sample 1576131 | NCBI WGS metagenome assembly OGWW01 (sample SAMEA3541576, study PRJEB24748) | human gut metagenome | biome: human gut; feature: human-associated habitat; material: faeces | place: China | collected 2012 | reverse complement strand
ACAGTGGGGCACGTTCTTTTCTAAGCAATTCTGTTTTTATTCCCCAATAAATTAGCTTCAGAAGTTGATGATATTGTTTTTTATCAAGTACTTCTTCGGGTTTTTGAAAATCCTCACTAATAAATGGATATTTAGTTTCTGTAGCTTGCTGCTTGAATATCTCTTTAGCATCTGTTTCTCCTATGGAAATGTTTTCTACCTTAGATATGACCACCATCGCAGCCTTCAGCCTCATAGCTTCATTTTCTGAATTTAACACATCTTTGACTGCTTTAATAGCATCCTGATAGAGTGCAGCTAAAGCATTTTGAAGGTTCTGTGTTACTTCTATTTTCTGAATATTGAAGAAACATTGAAATGTAACTTTCTGCTGCCATTGATAAATCGTAGTTCTGTTTATATTTAAAGATTCAGCTACTAATGTAACACTATCACCATTTGCAAGCATAATAGCTGCTTTCTCTTGAATAGGTGTTAAGCCACTTCTAAAGGTATTTTCTTTTGCAGGTGTTGAATTTGCTGCTTTTTGTTTGTTATTGTTCATTTCTTTATTAGTAATATCTGAAGATTGTCAGCATAAGAATACTTATGCTTTTTAACTACAATAAAAGGGATAGACTATTTTTCGACTTCCAGCGCATTCTGAATCTTGTCTGATAAGTTGTACATACTTTCAGGGGATTCCCTAATGTTAGATAGTAGCTTTCTAATCTGTGCTTTTCTGAAATCTTTATCTGATTTAGTCAGTACGTCTTCAGGGATAGCATTGATTTTTGCATAAAGAATCTTTTTCAATTCCTCTTTAGTTCTTCCTTCATTAATAGATTCCTCTACCATTGTAAGCAAAAGAATATCGGCTGTGGTGAGGTCTTTTTTGTCTTGTGGTGTAATTATACCTTTCATAGGAATAAGTCTTTTATATTGTAAATATAGGTCTTCTTTGAAGGTGTTATCCCAGTCAGGGTTCACCAGTTGATAAAGCTGAAGCCCTTTTCCGTTGTTGAGTGATTCGGGTTTGATGTAGTGTGCTTCCCATTTTAGGTATTCTCCAGCATCTTCCCAGCCTGCTTGCCTGATGATGTCTTTGCGATGGTTGCCTTGTTTCATCTCTATATTGCGTCCAGCATCATACATCTTCAGTTTTACATTTTTATCACTCCACCATCTAAAGTTCCCTTTGTCTTTTGGCTTTTCATTCAAATCCAGTTTTTCTTTCGGTTCTGAATAATGGTGTTTTATATATTCTTTAGGTTTCATTTGTACTTGTATGATAACACCATATTCAAAGGCGTTGATGGTTGCTTTCCACAAATCAATACGAAGTAGCCCTTTTATATGGTTTATAGCCTCAACAAATTGCCTTCTGTCAAAGCTGAAGTTATTACCCTGCCAGTAATAGGAAATACTGCCTTCCAGCCTCATCAACTGCAAAGAATGATTAAGCCATACGGCTAACCTTTCGCACCCTTGAAGGGTATATTTCATCCAGCCTGATTTGTAGGCGGCATCTTCTTGCAAGTGTGCGAGAAATATATTATCTTTGCCATCAAATGATGTGGTAGTACTGATATAGTCTATCATTACTAATCATTTATATCCACCGAAGGGGGTACACAGGAAAGTGTATTCCCTTCTTTTGGATTCATTCAACATTATAGATTAACTTACTTGCGTATCTCATAGCTGTATCTCTTGCGTCAGGGGTTCTTCCCATACCAGCAAAGAAAAATATTCTGATGACTTCCCAGTCAGAATCATCCGAATAGAATACCAACAAATCACCTGTATCACTTTTATCCGTAATTCGTCCAGTTGCATCACTTATTCCAGCTGTTCCGTATCCGATAAATTGTGGGTAGTCTTCATCCTGCCATATTTGAGTGCGTACTCGGAAGGGATTATTTAATTTTAATGGGGATTCTTCCTTTCGGGTAAATTGGGAAAGGTACTGCCCAGTAACCGGGTGTAGTAAGTTCCTTCCTTTTCTTGCCACCTTTGTAACTTCTTTCTCTTTTGTGATAGAAGCCCGATTAGGAAGGATTCTGCTGCCAGTCTGCCAGTAATAACTTGATGATGTGCCTGCTTTCCTTTGAAAGGTTGCTTCCTGATACGAAGCCTTTATCATTTCATTACTAATCATATCCAGCTCCTTACTTTTCTGTTGAAATGTAGTGTTCCCGCATAAAAGCATCTAAATCTGCTTTTTTTACCAGTATCTTCCGCCCTATTTGCGCAAACGGAATAACTCTTCTATCTCTGTAGGTTTGCCAAGTCTTCGGGGATACTCCCAGCATTTTACGAGCCTCAACTGATTCAATCCATTCACTGCCAGCTTCTTCTTTGTTTCTTTTGGTCAGTAATTCCTTCATATCCTGAATGTCTGACTTCATACCTTCCCACACTGATTGAGGAAGTACTACCATTGCCATTGTTGAGGCTGTTTGTTGTGTTGATACATTTATTTGCATTATTTTATTCAGACTTCCCGAATAGAAACGTATCTACCTTTGGTCTGTTTGTCTGATGCAAAGGTATTGGAAAGTAATAAAGTTTTTTCTTTTTTTATTGGAACTCAATAGGTATAAAAATAAGCATATTTATTTCTAAATTTGGAAACAAATATGCTTGGTAGTGTGGGTGTCTATACTCTAAAATAGAAAGGGGAATATTGTTGGTTATAATGCTTTTGCTTTTGCGTACATTTGTTTAATGTAAGAAGTCAAAGGGTAGAAATATTGCCCTGCTTCCTTCTTATTGACTTTATCTTCCCAGCTTTTTATAATATCTTCGTCTATAAACTTCATTACGCACAAACATTCACCGATGATGCGGTACATATTGTTGTTAGGTTTGTAGTTGTGATGTAGCATAAATGCTTTGATGGCACATAATAGCTTCGTATTTTTTATTGGTCTTCCTTTGCGAGTTTCTTCTTTTATTTGTTCTTCCAATTTTGATATAACCGATAATATCTGTTGTTTGGTAATTTCTCTTTCTACACATAGGTCATCAATGAAGCACCAAATCATATCACTATCGGTATAGCTTGCATCCCATCTACCAGCCTTTTCTTCGGGTGATAAATCTTCGAATTCAAGTGCTTCCCAATAATCATTTTTGAAGTTTGCTACAAATTTAGAATGTACATTTTCCAGTATATCTTTCCCTTCCTCATAGGTCATTTCTGTATAGTTTAAATTAAGTTCTTTGTATATCTTTAATGTGTCTTCTTTCAGTATATCTTGTAATTCGGAATTCAACTCTTTCTCATAGTTCTGCCCTTTTAACGAAACTTTGTCGTTTGTAAAAAATATCAATAGTGCATTTGCGACTCCTAAATCTCTTTTTTTTTCTTCCAACCAGCTTTTATGTTCTTCTTCATTAATTAATACGTTACTAGTTTTAATTCTACACAAATATTCATAGATGTCTTTTGCGTTTTCTTCAAATGGTGTTTTCGTCAGTATACGACAAATTTTATCTTCTTCGGATTCCTCGACTGCTGTCATTTTTGCATTATAGTAATTTTCTTTCCATACACGATAGTCAAAATCGAATTTTTCTTCTATTTTTTTTACATCATCACCGAATAGTTTTACATCTTCACCGAATAGTTTAAGCTTCTCCTCTTCCATATTATTTTTTTATTTTAGGTTCTATCGGCATAAGAATTCTTATGCTTTTTAACTACAATAAAAGGGGTAGGCTATTTTGTCAGCCTCTCCAGTACTTCTTTTAACACTTCAGGGTTTACTCCTTGTAACTGCTGCAATAGCTTGTCAGCCTCATCTTCTTTAACAAAAACCTTATTAAGTGCAGCATCATCCCTTTGCGTATCAAATTCACCCATATATTTTTGAGTAGTTGATATATTAGTATGTGCCAGTAGTGCCTTCACCTCCAAATTATCCAGCCCCTTCTCCTTTGCCATCTTTGCAAATGAATGTCGGCTGATATGAAATGAAACCTTCTTTTCAATGTTAGCCAGCTTCCCGATTTTAGCCAGCTCTTTATTTATTAAAGCTGTCTTTGCACTAATAGTATTAAACATATCCATTTTCATATCTGATGGCATCGTATCTTTTTCCTCTTGGCTTATATACTTTGCCCATATTGGCTTCATATCAAGTAATGGAAATATGTATTCATTTGGTTTTGCGTCCTCTTTGTAGTAGTGCTTTAATATTTCCAGTGCTTCAGGGACTAACTTCAAGTTTCTATCCTTGTGATTCTTTCCCATTTGATATTGCAGTCTGCCTTCTGATGTAATATTGCACCATCGTAGTTGTATAAAGTCGCCTACTCTTATACCTGCACAATAGAATGAAAAAAAGAAGTAGTTACGACAATTCCAAATTAAACTACCTTTTTCTAAATCAAGTGTCATTATTGCGTCCAGTTCTGACGCGTCCAGTTTATCCTTGATAGTCTTTACTCCCTTATACTTGAATTTTAGGAAGGGGTTATCTTCAGGTTTCATCTTGCTGTCTATCTCTATTGCCCGATTGACAATGGTCTTAAAAATATTCAGTACAACTTGGATAGTATTAGGGTGCAATAGCTTTTCAGGCTCTCTTTCGTTGTGTAGTTTGTGAAGGAAGTTGTCAAACTTGGAAAGGAAAGCTGGGGTAACTTCAGAAAACATCAAGTCCTTTTTCTTCTGATTTGTTAGGAATGTTTCTAACTTGTTGCAGAAACCAGTATATTTTTTCCAGTTCCTCACACCACCAGCATCATAAATTTCTTTTGTGCGGTCTTTAGCATATTGCAGGAATGATTCACTAACTTCACCAGTTTTCACCTTCTCTATGATGTTTTCTGATGATGCTACACCTTCCTTTCTTAATTCCTTGTATGTTCCATCATATTTTGCCAGTATGTCCTTCAGCATATCATTACTTGCTTCAGCATTATGATGGCTACTTCTAAAATGCTTGTAGTTCTTTGCTTTCTGATTCCAGTCTGCTTTCTTCGTTTCCAAGCCAGTATTCACTCTTTTCTTCTTCCTATCCCTTGTTATTCTTAACACAATAGGATAGAAACCAAATCTGTTTGGTCGGGGTGCAAGTTCAAAACCAAACGTAGTATTACCTTTTGCCATATCACTAAAAATTTATATCCACTACAAAGATAGTTATTTTATTATTTGTAGGAACATTTTGCAGGAACATTGCAGGAACATTTTGTATATTTTAATACTCTCTATTACATTTTTGTGCTTTTTGAAAACTTATAAGGTGTTGATTATTAGTATATTTGGAAAGTAATTGTGAATATTTGTTTATATTAAATATAGTTCGGGTCTGGGTACAAAACACCGATTGTAAATTAGGAACTTACAATCGGTGTTTATTTTATAGGTATTTGATGCAGATTTAATAAGACGTGAATTTGATACTCTTGTGGCAAAAGTCTGTGTTTTTATGATTTTTGTGTGGTTGTATATGGTTTGTGAATGCTGTTATTTTTTTATTTTGTTTCCATATTTGTCTGTAATATCCTCCGCAACCATTGTTAGTTTTTCTTCAGATATTTCGTACTTGTTTATGCGATGGTCTTGTAGAAAGATTTTATTGAGCGTGAATATTAGGGACTCTAATGTTCTTTCTCTTTTAGATAATTTCAGCTCACACTCCCAAATTGTTATGCTGTGCCAGCCCATCAATGCGAGTTTTTGACAAACTTTGCGGTCTCGTTCTTTATTTCGTCTAACCTTATTTATCCAAAAATCCGTGTTAGTTTTCGGTATTCTGTAGTACTTGCAACCTTCGTGGCCGTGCCAAAAGCAGCCATTTACAAAAATGCAGGTTCTATATTTCCTCAACACGATGTCGGGTTTTCCTGGAAGGCGTGTGTGATTTAGACGATAGCGATAGCCATGACTCCACAACCATTTCCGCACAACAAGTTCTGGCTTCGTATTCTTTCCGTGAATAGCTGCCATATTTGAATGTCGTTGTTGTAAAGTTTTCGTGTCACTCATTAATACGCAATAAAGTTCTTATTAACTCACATATACTTATGTTCCAACATACGGAAGGGATATGGTGAACTCAACAAGCAAATACAAATTTACTCAATGTTTTCGTAAAATGCTTCTTTTGGTGTTTAAATTTCAATTTCTTTCAGCGTGGGTTTGGTATAATCTCTATGCAATAAGTCTGTTTTTACCTGTTGTTTCTATTAGATTTGTTGCAAAGTTATTAAAGGAACGGTGCCTTGTGTGTTTTATCTGTCATATAGCTTTGAAATGGTTTATGCCTTAAAATGTAAAAGGTAGTTGTCATCACGACAACCACCTTTTTGACTAAACTTAATCTACAAACCTGAGTTTTATTCTAAATGATGAATTTTTATCTTTTACTAATCATTATTTTTTCTTAGTATTGAATTGCTAAATCTTTTATGATTTAATAACTGCTACAAATATACAGTATTTCATTGAACTGTGCAAATTTTTTCAACGAACTGCCTTTTTTTTTCAATAAAAAAGCGAGAAATATGAAAAAACGAGTAAAAAATAAGCAATTTAAAGCTATTTTTTATAATTTGCTCTCTCCTTCTACGTAATCTTCGAGGAAAGTATGCTCGCCATCGAATACGAGATAGGTGAACTGCCATATCCAATCGCCAAGGATAAACATACGCGCCTTGCCGTCCAACGGTAGGTCGAGCTTTATGTGGCGATGCCCATAAACGTAGTAGTCTACATCTTTGTGCGTCCGCATATACTTTTTGGTGTATTGCACCAAGTATTCTTTGTCTTCGCCAAGGAAAGGAAGTTCTTTACCGTCAGGACGTTTCATGCGACTCTTTTTTGCCCAACCAAGTCCCAATTGCATTCCCCACCATGGGTGAAAGAAGTTCAGCAGTCGCTGGCAGGCACGGTTATGGAATATCTTTCGCAGGATTTTGAACAATGGGTCGGGGTCGCCAAGCCCATCGCCGTGCGCCAAATAGAATACCTTGTCGTGGATTTCGGTTGTTATACCGTGCCTGTGCAATATCACGCCACACTCTTCTTCCAAGTATCCGTATGTCCAAACATCGTGGTTGCCAGTGAAGAAATGCACCTCTACGCCCATATCTGTAAGCTCTGATATTTTCCCCAAGAAGCGTGTATAGCCTTTCGGAACGACGTGTTTATACTCGTCCCAAAAGTCGAACATATCGCCCAAGAGATAGATTGCTTCTGCCTTGTCCTTTATACTGTCCAGAAAACGTACCAAGCGGCGTTCTTGCGTCCGTCGGTGTTCTATTGCCAACGAACCGAGATGGGCATCGGAAAGGAAATAAACATTCTTCATTGTCTTACGGTTTGGTTGCTTACTATGGGTGAAATCAGTCAAAGCTATGGGTGAAATCAGTCGAAACCGAGTTCCACGCGTGCTTCTTCCGACATCATGCTCTGGTCCCAAATAGGGTCGAAAACAAGCTCTATGTTGGCTGTCTTCACGCCTTTCACGCCCTCAACCTTGGTTCTTACGTCCTCGTATATATAGTCAGCTGCAGGGCACGCTGGCGATGTGAAGGTCATATCCATTTCCAATGTGCCGTCGTTCTGCAAGTCTATCTTGTAAATCATACCGAGGTCGTATATGTTTACAGGAATTTCAGGGTCGTAGACGGTTTTCAGAACCTCCACTATTTCTGCTTCTATCTTTGTTTTTTCTTCTTGTGTCATAGCTTTTCACTTAGTCTGTTGAATTGCCAAATGCAATCTACTAATTGCAAAGATAACGATTATATTTTACATTCACGTGCCATTTGCTAACTATTTTCTACTCATTTACATTATTCCAGTGTCGGTATCCTTGTGCTGATTGCGCTGTTTGTCGTTGTGATTCCTATGTCCGAACTCCAAGTTCCACGACAATCTGAAGTTTAAAAGATTGCCATTTTCGCGGCTACGATACACTATATCTTTCGTTACGTAGCGATTCAGTATGTGCGTATGATAGGTCTTTGGGTGCTGCATAAATGGATTTTGAATGTAAAGCGACAGCTGCAGATTGCCCAAACGGTAGCTGCCACCCACGTAAACGTTGCCACCGTTGTGCGCAAGCGTTTCGCCCTCGTTGAATTTCCACCCATTGTCCGCATACGCCGATAGTGTCCAACGCCCCAAATACGCTTGCATGCTGGCTTGAAAGTTGCAAGCCGTTAAGCTGTGCTTGTAGTCGTCGCCTTCGTTGATAAAGCGATAAACGCCTCCACTCAATGTCAGTTCGAGCACATCGGGTATGATTTTAAAGTTGAAATTGTCCATAACACAGAACATCGCAATGCGTTTCTGATTGGCTTGCATATAGTAGAACTGGTCGTCGGCTGTGCGAACGTAATTCGACATATTCGGATTGGTGTTCACTTGCAGCAATATGTCCACCATATTGTAGAAGCGTGGGCGAACATAACTAAAGCTAAGCATTTGCCGAACTACCTTGTTTGGCTCTATATTCGGGTTACCCACACGCCATTCGCGGCTGTTTTCCCTGATTTTGGTATTGCTAATCATTGCTATACGCGATATATGCTCGTGTATTTCAAAGTTGTATCGCACCGAAAAGGCTTGCGAAACTTGGTAGTTCAAGGTGAGTTTGGGGCGGAAAAGCCAATAGTTGTACTTGTCGGTGGCTTGCTTGTAGCCTGCGTGTGTAGCCCCAATGCCGAACACGTAGCCCAGTTTCTGCCACTGTCCCTTTACTTCCGAGAACATATACAGCGTGGAATAATCCATTCGGTTCAACGATTTCACGTCGCCCAAATACTCGTTCCGTATGTGTTTCAACGACCCATTGATACCCATCGACACAGTGAAAGGGCGCAACTGCTGCTCGTAGATAAGCTCGGAATAAAGCGAGCGCATTCGTCCGTCCACATTATATATATAAGGTGAAACCTCTTTGAGGTAGTCGTCTGCCTTTGTTTCGATTGCCGTACCTACCAAATTGGCTGTGATGCTATTGCTTTTGCCCAGCTTCCGATAATAGTAAAGGTCGAGAGCAGGCGAGAAACTCCGCTTCGAACCATTGCTCTCCGACAGGAAATTGCCTTCGGGGGTAAGTGTCTGATAGGTTCTGTCGGCGTTAGGGTTGTGGCTGAAGCTGCTCGATAGGTTTGCCTGAAACACGTAGGAAGCCGAATCGGCAAGACTATACTTCAGTTGGAAGTTGTTGCCGAACTGCCGATTGCGGCTCGATAAGTCGGTGCGCACGATGCGGTAGCGTGTGTTGTTGTTCAGCAGATAGTCGGCTGTTTCCTTCATTCTGTTTCTTTTGAAGTCTTGAAAATCGAACGAATAGGAAAGCGAAAGTTCCGAATTGCCCCGATTAAACTTAGCATACACCGTGTTGTCGCCATACAAAGCAGTGAGCGAATTGCTCAAATCCACGCCCACTGCGCCGCCACGCTCGCTCCTTGCGGTACGAATGTTCAGCACATAGCCCACGTTCTCGCCATAACGCACGCCCGGATTGTCGATGAATTCGATGCTTTTCACCAACTTAGGGTTCATACTCGTCAGCTCTGTCTTGGTTGCAACCACGCCATTAATGCGGATTTGCACGTCGCCGTTGCTGTTCAAAGCCGTTATAGAGTGCATCACTTCGTCTACACGAATACGCGACAAGCCGAGTTTAGCCAACAAACTGTATCCGTTTGCCGAATTGTTGCACTGCGCTTTCGATGGAAAAATAAGTTGTCCGTCAGGCTTTTGCACCACCCTTGCAGCCTCCACCGTTACTTCCGACAGTTCTACGGGCTTCTCTTTCCTATCTGTTTGCACCGTGTCGCTTACTTCTTTCCGTGTTAAATCGTACTGCAATTGTGCCGTATTCAGCGAAAAAGGGCAAGCACACAAAACATTCTGCCCTGCCATTGCAATTAAAAATAAAGCAAAAAATCGTTTCATCGTCATTGAATAAATTCGGTTTCGCCCCTCTGCTACCATATCGTGGCTTTGCAAACGGGCGGTTATTGTTTATCCGACAAAGTTAGTTTCAAGGGCAGAAATTACAGAAAAACATAGCTGACAAGTATCTGACATCTTGCTGAAACCTAACTGACAGAGCCTGTTTTGCCCTTTTTGATAGGTTAGAAATTCAATACTGATAACCCACTTTACGAGCGTAAAGGAAACAATAAATCTGTAAATATTTTTCATAAGCGTAATTATTGTGTAACTCTTTAGTTATCAATGCATTGTAAGACCTATTGTTTTGCATTCCAAAAGCGTAGGTTTTGCACGGTAAAAGCGGCTGTTT
>OGWW01001907.1_pt1 | contig 10378 bp, 6 predicted proteins | sample 1576131 | NCBI WGS metagenome assembly OGWW01 (sample SAMEA3541576, study PRJEB24748) | human gut metagenome | biome: human gut; feature: human-associated habitat; material: faeces | place: China | collected 2012 | reverse complement strand
GGCGGCTTCCGTTGCCTTTTTCCCTATCCAGTTGTCCCGGTACAGTTCCCATTTCTTTTGCACAGCATATAAGACACGCTGTACGCCGTAAAATCGGGGCTTTCACAGGTAATCCCATCACGGTCCATGTGGGCGCGGGCAAGCTCCTGGGCCAGCCCCCGGAAGATGGTGGGGGCATCCAACCCCTGGCGGACATGGACGGTATGCTCCTGGGGATGATAAGTCACATTGACGCCCTCCGGCAGTTCGTTGGAGATAGCGAACCGGCAGGGGGCGTTGTTCAGTTTTTGGGAGTTTAAAGTTATCCCCGTCTTTTGATGGATCAAGCTTCAAAGGTACATCTCCCCAAAGGCGCACCAGGTCGAGGTAACACATAGCACGCATACATTTGGTCTGAGCTACCAACCGATTGAATACCAACTGGTCACTTTCTCCATTAATTACCACATTGTCTTTTTGGTCTAGAATTGTATTGGCGCGATCTATTCCCTGATAATACAACTCCCAGGAGCTTTGTAACCAAGAGTGTTCTGCATAGGCATTATAGTGGCCTAAGTCGCGGGCAACATGACCTGTACCAGCTCCCTTTACGTGAGCGATGTCTGTGTCACAATCTCCGTATACCTGCCAGTATTGTCCGTAGGTAGTGATACTGCTGAAAGTTTCGTATATACCGTTGACAGCCATTTCCATTTTGCCAGTAGTATCGAAGTAGGTATCTGCGCTGTATTTTCCGTAAGTTTCTTCTTCTAGCTGATCAAGACAAGAGGTAGAAATAACTCCTGTGAAGAGAGCGAATGCACTTACTTTTATTATATTTACTATTCTATTTGTTTTCATAATTTCAAATTATTATCAGGTTAAAATGAAAGATTTAATCCGAATACGAATGACAAGCTTCTTGGATAAGCACCCCAGTCAACGCCTGGAGTCAGACCTCCGTTCGGTTTGGTATTAACTTCCGGATCATAACCAGAGTAACCAGTAATGGTAAACAGATTGTATGCAGAAGCATACACACGAAGGTTGCTGATATATGCTTTTTTCAGCCATGTTTTCGGGAACGTATAACCGAAAGTGACATTGTTCAGGCGTAAGAATGAAGCGTCTTCTACATATCCGGAATGGAAAGCTAAATTGCTGGATCCTTCAATGGATGCATAGTTTGCATTACGGTTGAGGATGGCGAGTTTTTCAGGATCTTTGAAAACATTGGCACCTGTACCGTCAATATACGTGAAACGTTCGGCTGCATTCGCTAATGAATTACGGTTCTTGTTATTCATTTTGGTAAAATACATCTTATTAGCGTTGTACACATCACCACCAATCTGGAAATTCAGACCGATAGAAAGATCGAAACCTTTGAAAGTGAAGTTGTTGATAAATCCACCGATAATATCCGGAGTTGCATTTCCGATCACGGTTTTATCATCCGAAGTGATACCTTTCACACCGTCTGTATCTTTAAATTTCCAGTATCCGGGTTGTATGCTGGCATCATAAGAATTGCCTTCTCCGTTCAGTACATATCCGCCGTTACCGCTGTTTGCAGCATTGTCCCAGTGGAAATCTTCCACCATATAGATTCCTTTTCCGTCCAGCTGATAGCCGTACATCTGTCCCATGGATTGTCCTACAGCGATGATGTAATCGTCATCGTTAAATTCAGATACAGTTGACCATCCGGAACGTTCAGTGAAATAATCTGCATCGGCCAGAGCTACAATCTTATTCTTGTTGTGAGCAAAGTTCAGGTTACTTTCCCAAGTGAAGTTTTTGTTTCTGATATTAATGGTATTAATAGAAACTTCAATACCACGATTGCGCGTTTCACCTACATTCTTCATAACGGTTGTATATCCTGATAATCCGGGAAGTTTTGAATTCAACAACAGATCTTTGGTCTGGTTATTATAGATATCGATCGTAGCCTGAATACGTTGATCAAGGAAGCCCATTTCAAGACCTAAGTTGGCTGTAATGTTAGTTTCCCATTTGAGGTTCGGATTGGGAAGCTGTGAACTTGCATAAGTCGGTACTAATTGATCTTCATAACTGGTGTTGCCGGAGCCCATGATGGCTAATGAACGGTAACTACCGATATTGTCATTACCTGCCATACCATATCCGAATCTAACTTTCAGATTTGAGAATACATTCAGATTTTTGATGAAATCTTCTTCAGAAGCACGCCATGCGACAGAACCGGCAGGGAATACTCCCCATTTATTGTTCTTACCGAAACGATTGGAACCATCGGCACGAACGGTTACAGTAGCAAGATATTTACTTTTGTAGTTATAGTTGGCACGTCCGAAGAAAGATATTTTACGGTATTTATAATGGGTAGTAGAAGGTACATTAGGGTTCGTTCCCAATGAGAAATCGTCAAAACCAAAGTTTACATCAGGGAAATTGGTATTTGTCACTGACAATGTTTTTGTTTCGAGCATATAGTCTTCCTGACCTACCAATACATCAAATGAATGTCCGTTCTTAAGTTTCGGGGTATAAGTCACGGTGTTGTTATATTGCCAGCCGTTATAGTCATTGATGTTCTTTGTTCCGTAAGGAGCTCCACTATTAATAGCCTGGCGACTCTGTGCCTGATAGAATACATCATTATTCAGGCGACGTTCACGAAGACCTACAGAACCGCGATAGATGAGATTGTCTAATATTTTAAACTGTACTTCTCCGTTGATTTGTAGACTCTTATTTTCTTTAGTACGTTCTTCTGCCTGAATGGAGATCAATGGGTTTTGCATCTGGTTACCACTGTCTTCATCAGTAATCGGGTCACGTTGGAGGGTTAACAAATCAGAGTCGTTACCATATTTACCAATAACAGGACGATATTGGAGGATATGCTGCATACGGCTGAAATATCCGGATTCGTTCAGAGAACCCAATCCTTCAGAAGTTTCGTTGCTGTAGTTAGCATTGAAGGTGACTTTTAACCGCTTGTTGACATCCTGTGTAAATTTAGCACGGATATTGGTACGGGCAAAACCACTTCCCTTCATAATTCCATCATCACTGGTACGTGCTATTGAAATGTTGTAACTGGAAGTCTTGGTTCCTCCACTGATACTTACTTTGTGGTTTTGAGAAATAGGGCTGTTACTGCCGAATACTTCATCCTGCCAGTCTATACCTGCACGATTGCCATAAACACTTGGAATATTTTGATAAGCTGCATACATCTGATCCAAAATGGTACCCCCGTTTTCATCATAAGGGTCTGCATAATATTTCAGATAAGTTTGTTTGTCGGAGTCTGCACCGATCATTGCACGTTCATATTCCAATTTTGCGAATTGTTCTGTGCTGAGAAGGTCAATTCTCTTTGTCAGTTTCTTGAAACCTACATACATGTCATAGCTAACGGTCGCTTTGCCTTCTTTACCGGATTTTGTTGTAATAAGGATTACACCGTTTGCTCCTGCAGAACCATAAATGGCTGTTGATGATGCATCTTTCAATACATCAATAGATTCAATATCACTCGGATCGAGTCCGTTCATGCCATTCTCACTTTGGAAACCATCTATAATATATAGAGGTTCATTACTCTGTGTGATTGACATTCCACCACGTACACGTACTGAAATTTCTGCATCGGGGGAACCTTGAGATTGAATTACCTGCACACCGGCTATTTTACCAGCTAATGCCTGTGTTACACTGGAAACCGGTATTTTACTTAATTCACCTCCCTGAACGGAAGAAACGGAACCAGTTAAATCGCGACGCTTAGTGGTAGCATAACCAATTGCTACAACTTCGTCCAGTTGAATAGAGTTGGGGACTAGAGTCACATTGATCTGGCTACGACCGTTGACCGGAATTTCTTGTGTATCCATACCTATATAGGTAAATACCAGTACGTCTTTTGCTGCGTTATTTACCTTTAATGAGTATTTCCCATCGATATCAGTGATGGTACCTGTGCCGGTGGCACCTTTTATAACTACATTGGCACCAATTACTTCAAATCCGTCACTGTCTATTACTTTACCTGTAACAGTAAGGCTCTGTGCCTGTATGTTAAGGCCGACAAATAGAAAAATTGCCGTGAAAAGGAATTTTTGAAAATTTTCCATAACAATTAAATAAAGGTTGTACTTTGAATTTTTATTCTGTCCAAAAATATTGCAAATCTCTAAAACGATTAATTCCTATTGTCTTTAGTTTATTTAAAAATCGCTTTATGTCTTTCACTTTTGTTCATAACTCTTTCATTTATGTCTAAAAAATGTGCTAAGAGCTTAAACTATTCTATTTTTATATAGATTTGGTGATAGATATTCTGTAGATAATCACCGTTTTTTTTCTCTTTTTGTGGTATGTTTTTTAACGTGTTCGATATGAGATTGATTCAGATATCCATCGTTTTTTCGTGTATAGAGGGATTAGCTTGGTTGGTGAGTAAAAATACCTCTTCCTCTCTCTACATTTTATGAACAGGCTGATTGAGTTTTATGTGAGGAGAACGTGTGCCAAATTGTAGTATACAGAGGAAAATCTTACTTTATCACAAAGCTACTGATTTGATACGTTCCACACATTGTTTTTTTGTTGCATTAACATTGTTAACGTCGCTTTTTTAACAAGATGAGGTTTATATGCAGATTGTACACTTTAATACCTCAATATTGTACAATCTTGCCATGCAAAAGTGTACAATATTGAGGTATTAAAGTGTACAATCTTATATTTCTTAAAAATAGAGCTTGCTAGTCTTTGATTATCATTGATTTATGATTCGTAAACGTACTGTGCTCTATACTGAATTTCACTTTGTGTGAATGTCTGTAATTGTTCTTTTCGCAACCAAATATTCAAGCAATGATTGCCAAGTACAAAAAAACTTATGCCAGACTTCCTATTTCATCCAGATTCTTTTGGATGTCTTCATCACTGAGTGAGTAATTCACCAAGTCTCCTGCCAGGAACTTATCGTATGAGGGCATATCGATAAGTCCGTGACCGGAAAGGTTGAACAGAATAACTTTCTCTTCACCTGTCTCTTTACATTTGTTTGCTTCACGGATAGCAGCAGCGATAGCGTGACAAGATTCCGGGGCAGGAATAATACCTTCGACTTGTGCAAATAAGCAACCGGCTTCAAAAGATTCTAGCTGCTTGATGTCTACTGCTTCCATCAGTCCGTCTTTCAACAATTGAGAAACAATAACGCCTGCACCATGATAACGAAGACCACCGGCATGAATGTTGGCTGGAGCGAAGTTGTGTCCTAATGTAAACATGGGAAGCAACGGGGTATATCCGGCTTCGTCTCCAAAATCATACTGAAATTTACCACGTGTCAGTTTGGGACAGGAAGCTGGCTCGGCTGCAATAAAACGGGTTTTTTTACCGTCTAGAATGTTGTGACGCATGAAAGGGAAAGCGATACCTCCAAAGTTTGAACCGCCTCCAAAGCAAGCAATCACCATATCGGGATATTCTCCTGCCATCTCCATCTGTTTTTCGGCTTCCAGTCCGATGATTGTTTGATGAAGTGTAACATGGCTAAGTACAGAGCCGAGGGTATATTTACAGTTCGGAGTGGTACGGGCAAGCTCGATAGCTTCGGAAATGGCTGTACCCAATGAACCCTGATAATTGGGATGGGCGGTCAGTATATCTTTTCCGGCACGGGTAGACATAGAAGGAGAGGGAGTGACCTGTGCTCCGAAGGTTTGCATGATACTACGACGATAGGGCTTCTGTTCATAACTGATTTTCACCTGATAAACGGCAGCTTCCAGCCCGAAAAGCCGGGCAGCATAAGCAAGAGAAGCTCCCCATTGTCCTGCACCTGTTTCCGTGGTTACATTGGTTACTCCTTCCTGTTTGCAATAGTAAGCTTGCGGGATAGCAGAGTTTAATTTGTGTGAACCCATTGGGCTGACACTTTCATTCTTGAAATAGATATGTGCCGGAGTTCCCAGAGCTTTTTCCAGTCCATAAGCACGTACCAGCGGAGTACTACGGTAGTATTTATACATTTCGCGTACCTCTTCGGGGATCTCGATCCAGGCATCAGTCTGGTTCAACTCCTGACGTGAGAGTTCTTCTGCAAATATGGGAAAAAGGTCTTCTGCTTTTAAAGGTTGCTTTGTACCGGGGTGTAAAGGAGGCATCGGCTTGTTTGCCATGTCAGCCTGAATATTGTACCAATAGTGTGGAATTTCTTCTTCGGGTAGTAGGTACCTCTTTGTCTTGTTACTCATGATATTGTAAATTTTAATATTTTGATTGCCAAAAATAGGTATAATTTTTAATACAACGATTAAATAGTCAACAAAGAATCGAATTTGTTGTTATTTTAATTAAGTTTGCACCTTCACACATTGACACATTATTTATCATGAAAATTTATCATAAAATATTGTTGTATCAGAATAAGTTACTACAGCCTTATGTTCGTGTTTTGCTCAGGCTAATAGCTGCTTTTACTTATGTAGCCTCATTACTATTGATAGTAGGAGTAGTTTATGAACATGGGTTTCCACTTTCAAGTGTGGATGTGGAGCATCTTAAAATATTATATAAGGCTGTCTGGATTATCTTTTTGATAGATGTGACCTTGCACTTCCTGTTGGAATACAGAGATACAAAAAAGAATTATCGTAAACTGGCGTAGGTGTTGAGTGGCTTACTTTATCTGACACTCATTCCCGTTATTTTCCATCAACCTGAGGAGAGTGGGGCGATTCTTCATTTTTGGGAATTCCTGAACAGTAAGTTTTATCATGTAACCCTTTTATTACTTTTTTCTTTTCTGAATTTGTCTAATGGTCTGGTACGGCTGTTAGGACGCAGGACGAATCCTTCATTAATTCTGGCGGTGAGTTTTCTGGTGATTATACTGATAGGTACGGGATTGTTATTACTGCCACGTTGTACGGTAGAGGGAATATCTATTTCGTGGGTGGATGCATTGTTTACTTCAACAAGTGCAGTGTGTGTGACAGGTCTTGTGCCGGTGGATGTATCTGCTACTTTTACCCCCTTGGGACTTACGGTGATTATTCTGTTGATACAGGTCGGTGGATTGGGAGTAATGACATTGACCAGTTTCTTTGCTATGTTTTTCATGGGAAATACTTCGTTGTATAATCAATTGGTGGTACGTGATATGGTGAGTTCTAATTCATTGGGTTCATTACTATCCACACTGTTGTATATATTGGGTTTTACGTTAGTGATAGAGGGTATGGGAATGCTGTCTATCTGGCTGGGCATTCATGGTACATTGGGGATGGACCTGCAGGAAGAGTTGGCTTTCTCTGCTTTTCATTCCATCTCGGCATTTTGTAATGCCGGATTCTCTACCCTTCCGGGTAATCTGGGTAATCCGATGGTGATGACCGGGCATAACTCTCTGTATATTTCTGTTTCTTTATTGATTATTTTGGGTGGTATTGGGTTTCCTATCCTGGTGAATTTTAAAGATATTGTGCTTTACCATTTGCACCGTTTCTGGAAGTTTGTGCGTACACTTAAACTGGATAAACATAGAGTACAGCATCTTTATAATCTGAATACGAAAATTGTATTGATTATGACTTTCCTGCTTCTCGTATTGGGTACACTCGCCATTGCCGCCTTTGAATGGAATGGCTCTTTTGCCGGTATGTCTGTAGCGGATAAGTGGACACAGGCATTTTTCAATGCTACCTGTCCGCGAACGGCAGGGTTCAGCAGTGTGGATCTGACAAGCCTGAGTATACAGAGCATATTGATTTATATTTTGCTGATGTGGATAGGTGGTGCAGCACAATCTACGGCAGGTGGAGTCAAAGTCAATGCTTTTGCCGTTGTAGTGATGAATCTTATGGCAGTGCTGCGTGGTACAGATCGTGTAGAAGTTTTTGGGCGTCAGCTTTCACATGATTCGATCCGTCGTTCTAATGCAACGGTAGTTATGTCTCTTGGGGTGTTGTTTCTGTTTGTATTTATATTGAGCATACTGGAACCTAAAATGTCGATTATGACACTAACGTTTGAGTGTGTATCGGCATTGAGCACAGTAGGATCGAGTCTGAATGCCACGCCCTTACTTCGGGATGAGAGTAAGTTATTGGTGGCTTTGTTGATGTTTGTAGGTCGCGTAGGATTAATAACACTAATGCTGGGCATTGTGAGACAAAAGAAAAATACGAAATATCGTTATCCGAATGATAACATAATAATAAATTGAATAATATGTCAATTGGCACATTATTCAATCGGTACATTAAAAAAATATTGATATGAAATACATTATTATTGGTCTGGGAAATTATGGGCATGTGTTGGCAGAAGAGCTTTCTGTATTAGGGCATGAAGTGATAGGTGCGGATATCAGTGAAAGCAGGGTAGATAGTATTAAAGATAAGGTAGCTACTGCTTTTGTAATTGATGCAACAGATGAGTTATCGTTAGCAGTACTTCCGCTCAATAGTGTGGATATTGTGATAGTGGCAATCGGAGAGAATTTCGGTGCTTCCATTCGTGTAGTAGCGTTGCTAAAGCAAAAGAAGGTGCAACATATCTATGCGCGTGCTATTGATGCGGTACACTGTTCGGTATTGGAAGCTTTTAATCTGGAAAAAATACTGACTCCGGAAGAAGATGCAGCGCGTAGTCTGGTACAATTGCTGGATTTTGGAACTAATATGGAAGCATTCCGGGTGGATTCAGAATATTATGTGGTGAAGTTCTCTGTGCCGGAGAAATTTATCGGATATTTTGTCAATGAACTTAATCTGGATGAGGAGTTTCATCTAAAGTTGATAGGGTTGAAACGAGCAAATCGGATAGAGAATTGCTTAGGGATTTCACTGACGGAACACAGCATAGTAAATGAGCTTCCTGAAAATGATAAGATACAGGAAGGAGATGAATTGGTGTGTTATGGTAAATACAGAGACTTCCAGAAGTTCTGGAAGGCATTATAACATAAAAGTTAATAATGGGCATTGTCTGCCACGTAGCTTTCTTCTGTGTATAAAACGTTATAAAGTCCAGACTTAGGTTTTATTATACTCTAAAAAATATTCCTTGTTATTTTCGTTTTCAGAAAATAGCAAGGAATGTATATTTTAAGTGAGTTATTATTTATCTGTTAGCTTTCAAAGCTTCTTCCAGATCGATACCCAGTGCTTTGGCAACGCCTGCTCCATATGCCGGGTCTGCTGTATAGCAATTACGTACGTGACGTTGTTTAATGAAGAGTTCGGAATCTCCCATGGCACGCGCTGTGTTTTCAAACAGTAGCTGTTGCTCATCTGCCGGCATTAGTCGGAAGAGATCGCCTGGTTGGCTGTAATAATCGTCATCATACTCCCGTTCATTATAATTATAAATATCACCATGAACCTTCAAAGGTGGTTCTTTCTTTTCAGGCGAGTCTTTCCATTCGCCATAACTGTTGGGTTCATATCCTTTGGTAGCGCCATAATTACCGTCTACACGCATAGAGCCATCGCGATGATAGGAATGGAACGGACAGCGAGGTTTGTTAACCGGTATCTGTTCCGAATTAACGCCCAGGCGATAACGCTGTGCATCTCCGTAGGAGAACAAACGGCCTTGTAGCATTTTGTCGGGAGAGAATCCAATACCTTCTACAATGTTTATCGGATTGAAGGCAGCTTGCTCTACTTCTGCAAAATAGTTCTCAGGATTACGGTTCAGTTCAAGAATGCCTACGTCTTGTAGCGGAAAGTCTTTGTGTGGCCATACTTTAGTCAGGTCAAATGGGTTGATGCGGTAATTGTCTGCTTCTTCTTCCGTCATCACTTGAATCTGGAACAGCCATTTTGGATAATCACCTTTTTCAATACTTTCGAATAAATCGCGTTGGTGTGATTCACGGTCTTTGGCAACAATGGCTTCAGCTTCCTGGTCAGTCAGATTCTTGATACCTTGCAGGGTACGCAGATGGAATTTTACCCAGATACGCTCGTTTGCGGCGTTATAGAAACTATAGGTATGGCTGCCGAATCCATGCATATGACGGTAGGAATAAGGAATGCCACGCGGGCTCATAGTGATGGTTACCTGGTGTAATGCTTCGGGTAGCAGTGTCCAGAAATCCCAATTACTGTTAGGGCTACGCATGTTTGTTTTTGGATCTCGTTTGATGGCATGATTGAGGTCAGGAAACTTCAGAGGATCACGCTGCGCATCATAGCGAAGAAGAATTTCTTCACTGATAAAATCCTGGATCGACGTCATTTCCTGATCCATAAAACACTTTTTACCGGAAACATCTCTCGTAAATCCACGTACCCGATAGTCAATGGTAATAATATCTGAATCAAAGCTGCGGATCAGATAATCCAAGGCACTTTATGGCAGCGGATTCTCCTGTCCT
>OGWW01001899.1_pt1 | contig 10421 bp, 10 predicted proteins | sample 1576131 | NCBI WGS metagenome assembly OGWW01 (sample SAMEA3541576, study PRJEB24748) | human gut metagenome | biome: human gut; feature: human-associated habitat; material: faeces | place: China | collected 2012 | reverse complement strand
GGTACGGGCCTCGTCGATCAGGATGGAGTCCACCTCATCGACGATGGCAAAGGCGTGGCCGCGCTGCACCATGTTGGCCTTGTAGGTCACCATGTTGTCGCGCAGGTAGTCAAAGCCGAACTCGTTGTTGGTGCCGTAGGTGATGTCGGCGGCATAGGCGGCACGGCGGGCGTCGCCGTCCATGCCCTGTGCGATCAGGCCCACGCTCAGGCCCAGCCAACGGTACAGCTTGCCCATCCACTCGCTGTCGCGCTTGGCCAGGTAGTCGTTCACGGTCACCACATGCACGCCCTCGCCGGTCAGGGCGTTGAGGTAGGCGGGCAGGGTGGCCACCAGCGTTTTGCCTTCGCCGGTCTGCATCTCGGCGATGTCGCCGCGGTGCAGGGCAATGCCGCCGGTGATCTGCACCGGGAAATGCTTCATGCCCAGCACACGCCAGGCGGCTTCGCGGCACACGGCAAAGGCGTCGGGCAGGATGTCGTCCAGCGTTTTGCCGTCGGCCAGCTGCTGCTTGAAAGCAGGGGTCTGGGCCTGCAGCTCTGCGTCCGAAAGGGCCGCATACTTGGGCTCCAGTGCCAGCACCTGCTTGACAATGGGATTGACCTTTTTCAGCTCCCGGTCGGAGAAGCTGCCAAAGAGTTTTTCAACAAGGGACATTCGTTACACCTCATACAATAAGATCAGGACGCACACACGTCCGGAAAGGCACATCGATACAATCTATATGATACACCAAAGCAGCAGGGGCGTCAAATCTGCAAGGCTAGTTTAGCCGCTTTTTGCATGAACTTTCTGTAAAAAGATGCTGCCGGGGCGTTCATAAACGCAAAAACCACCCGTGATGCAGCCATCACAGGTGGTCGGTTTTGCATTATAAGCTCTCCAGCAGATCCGGCAGCAGGGCCAGGTCGTCGATGACATGGGGGCAGGCAGCTTCCAGCAGCGCGCGGGACTGGTGCCCGCCGGTGTACAGCACACATTTGGCGCCAATGGCGGCGGCCACTTCGGCATCATGCTGGGTGTCGCCGATCATCACGCAGTGGGCCGGGTCGATGCCGGTGCGGCGCAGATAGTCGGTGCCAAGCTGCACCTTGCTTACGCCGTAGATGTCCGCAAGGCCGAGCAACTCGGTAAAAAAGCCCTGCAGACCCCGCGCGGCTACCTGCTCGACCAGGTAGTCCCGGCGGGAGGCGGAAAGTACAGCCTGTTTCCAGCCGCGGCGGGCCAGCTCGGTGAGGGTGTCCACGGCGTGGGCCATCACCGGGCAGGCGTCCACCCCGGCATTGTAGTGCGCCATAAAGTGCTCTGCCAGCATGGGGTAGGGGTGCCGGGAAAAGTCAAACCCGGCAAGGCGGTAGTAGTCCTCAATGGGGAAGCGGAACAGCTCCCGGTACTGGGCCAGATCGTACCGCTGCGGGTAGCCGTGGGTCTCCAGCATCCAGTTCAGGCACCCGTGGGTAAAATCCACATCGTCCATCAGGGTGCCGTTCCAGTCCCAAAAGATCATACCATTTGGCTGCATGGGGCCCTCCTGCGGCAAAGCCGCTTATTCCGCCCCAAAGATCTGGCTCAGAGCGGTGTTGCTTTCAATGATCTTCACCAGCAGCACGCCCAGAACGGTGCAGCTGATCAGCTCGCCGATGCCAACGGAGATGCCGTTGGTGATGCAGGCCAGCCAGATGGGGGCGCTGGAAGAGGGGTCCGGGAACATGACGGCGATCTCGATGCCGATGATCACAGCGTTGAACAGCACCGGGGGCAGGCTGGCAGCCAGGGCCAGGCCCTTGAAGCGGATGTTCCGCAGCCGGTAGGTGACCAGGCAGGCCAGCAGGGTGGCCAGGGTGCCAAAGATCACGTCCACGATGGTGGAGCCCAGCAGGTTTGCCAAAAAGCAGCCCAGCACCACACCCAGGATGTACTCGGCACCGAACACGGGCAGCAGGCACAGAGCCTCGGCCACACGGACCTGCACAGCCCCGTAGGAAAGGGGCTGCAGTGCCAGGCACAGCACCACATAGATGGCAGCCACCAGGCCGCAGCGTGCCAGTTTACGGACGGAAGAATTCTGATTCATAACAATACTCCAGCGGAAAGATTTTGACCGCACAGGGCCGCCAGCCCCTGTGGGTTTGGCCCGGCATGGTTCGAGACACACCGGGGAGCCTAAAATCCTAAGTTGCTCTAAAGGAGCTGCGCAAAAAAGCACAGCAAAGGGGAGTATAGCATAAATTGGCACGAAATGCAACAAAAAATGCCATTGCATCATGCAATGGCATTGAAATGTTACCCTCTGGGGTGGCCGGTGTACACCAGAGCCACGGTGTCGGGGCCGGTGTTGGCCGACACCACGCCGCCCAGCTCAAACACCACCAGCGGAGCCTTGCCAAAGGCCTTGCGGCAGGCCTTTTCCAGGTCCTCGGCCTGCTTGATGTTGGTGTGGCCGATCATATAGTCGAAGTTTTCCACGCCGTCGGCGCGCTTTTTGCACAGCTCGATCATAGCGGGCACGACCTTGTCGTCGCCGCGCACCTTGCTCTCCACCTTGGTCTTGCCGTCGATCAGGGTAATGATGGGGCGCACGCCCATCAGCTCGCCCATGACGGCAGCCGCAGCGGAGATGCGGCCGCTCTTTTTCATCTGCTTCAGGCTGTAGGGCCCCAGGATGATCTCCATGCAGTTCATCTGCTTTTCAAACTCCTGGATCACATGGCTGATCTCGGCACCGTTCTTCAGCTTGCGGGCCATCTCGCACAGATACCAGCCGAACACCATAGAATAGGTGTGAGGATCCAGCAGGTGGATCTTCATATGGTGCTCCGGGCGCTCTTCCCGCAGCATGCCCTGTGCCATCAGGGCGTTGTTGTAGGTGGAACTGCCGGACTTGTTGATGGGCACATGGATCACATCGGTGTAGCCCTCGTCCACATACTGGCAGTATTTTTCACAGAACTGGATGGGCGTGATGGCGGCGGTGGAGGGCACCCCCTTGGCCAGACGCATCTTGTCGTAGAACTCGGTGTTGGTGCAGCTCTCCCGCTCCACATAATCCACATCGTCCAGCAGGATGTGGAAACTCATGATGTCGATGCCGTATTTCTCGGCCATCTCCTGCGGGATGTCGCAGGAGGAATCGGTCAGGATCGCGATCTTGCTCATAGTAACCTCATTTCCATTCGTAGTCTCGTAAATGTCCGTGGTCCAGAAGCTCCGGGAAATCCCACTGGCGCAGCACCTCGTACACGCCCACGGCCACGCTGTTGGACAGGTTCAGGCTGCGGCAGGTGTCCCGCATGGGCATGCGGATGCAGTGTTCCTGATTGGCGGCCAGCAGGGCTTCCGGCAGGCCGGCGTCCTCCCGCCCGAACACGAGGTAAGCCCCATCCGGGTAGGTCACATCGGTGTAGCGCTGGGGTGCCTTGGTGGTGAAGTAGTAGTACGGGCCGCTGTTCTTTGCAAAGAAGTCATCCAGCCCGTCATAGTAGCTGATGTCCAGATAATGCCAGTAGTCCAGCCCGGCGTGCTTGAGTTTTTTGTCGTCGATGGCAAAGCCCATGGGCCCCACCAGATGCAGACGGCAGGCGGTGCAGGCGCAGGTACGGGCCACGTTGCCGGTGTTCTGAGGGATGCGCGGCTCTACCAGAACGATGTTCAAAGTTGGTTTTTCACTCATCTGCGGTCCTCCGTTAAAAGTCCCGGGGCGGGCACAGGCGGGGCAGCAGCGGCTCGAACCAGACGCCGAAGCGGGTGTCCTGCCCGGCGGGGGTGTTCTGGATGGCCAGCGACACGAACTCGGCGGCGTTGTCGGCGGCAGCACTCAGGGCGTTGCCCTGGATCAGGGAGCCGATGAGCACCGCACCGTACAGGTCGCCCGTGCCGGGGAAGCTGCGGTCGATGTGCAGCTTCTTGACCACAAAGCGGTCTGAGCCGCTGCCGGCGCAGCCGATGTACTTGCCCAGCGGCAGGCCGGTGACCACGGCACTGGGGGCCAGAGCCGTCAGCTCGTCGGCCAGTGCCTGGGCGACTGCGTCATCCAGCGGATCATCCACGGGAGTACGCTGCAGCAAAAGCTGCGCCTCGGTGTAGTTGGGCAGGATCAGGTTGGCCGACCGGCACAGCTGCCGGATGCGGCTGATGAGTTCCGGGGTCACGGTGGCATAGGCCTTGCCGTTGTCGCCCATCACGGGGTCCACCACCTTGTGGGCCGACGGCCACAGAGCAAAGGCTTTTTCGGCCAGTGCCACCTGCGCTTCGCCGCCCAGGTAGCCGGTATAAATGCAGTCAAAATTCAGGCCCAGTGCATGATAATGCTCCAGAGCGGCCTCGCCGTAGGCACAGCCGTCCAGACGGGCCGGGGTGCCCAGCCCGCCGGTATGGGTGGAAAGCACCACCGTGGGCAGAGCCACAGGCTGCAGCCCCATGACCGACAGCACCGGCAGGATCACCGCCAGACTGCAGCGGCCCACGCCGGACAGATCATGGATGCAGAGGATCTTTTTGGGTTCAACAGGTTTTATCAAATAAGGAACCTCCTTACTTTGTACGGGTCCAATGCAGGCAGAATGCCGCCAAAAGGCAGAACTGCCTGAAACACCATGCTACAGTATACCACAACTTTCTGTACAAAAAAAGCGTATAGTGGATTCTTTACAGGAAATACTACCGCCAAGGGCCCGCACAGCGGGCAGGGAAAGGAGTGTTTGCAATGAAACAGCAGGCAAATCAGGGAGCGTCCGGTATGCTGCTGGGCATGGCGGCCGGGGCGGCACTGGGGGCCGTGGGCGTAATGGCGGCCACCCAGAACCAGCGGCAGCTGCGCCGTACCACCCGCAAGGTGATGAAGGGCGCAGAGAACGCTGTGCTGCAGCTGGACCGCATGGTCGGCGACTTTGTGGAAAAGCACATGGACAGCTGAACCAAAAACAACGCCGTTCCCACTGCGGGAACGGCGTTGTGCGTGTGCGGGGAAGCCTTACTTATTCCAGATGCACATCCGGGCAGAGGTGTTGATCTCGCCCAGCAGGCTCAGGTCCATCTGGATGTTGCAGGTCACGGTGAGGGCCTTGTTCACATCGCTGCCGGTCAGCACCGAGGCGGGCAGGTTCTTGATGGTGAGCACGCCGGTGTCCTTGGTCACATCGCCGGTCACGGTGCCGTTGTAGGTCACATCGCCGATGGTCAGGCCGGTCAGGTAGCCGGTGACGCCCATCTTGGACACCTGCTGGATGGGCAGGGTCAGGGTGTAGGTGCCGTTGGACTGGCGGGTGAGGGAAGCCTCCCGGCTGGTGTCGATGCCGGAATTGGCCATGGACTCCTTGTCGGAGCCGGTTTTCCAGAACTTGACGCCCACCCGGAGCTTGGAGGCAGCCCCGGCGCTCAGCGCCAGAGTGCACAGCAGCAGCACCGAGAGCAGGACCGTACCGGCACGCTTGAGAGAAGTTGTCATAAAATATCAGCCTTTCCTGCCGCAGGAAGCGGCAATGACAGAATCGCATGGTTTATCACCGCAAATATAGCAGACTTCGGCAGAATTGTCAATGCAGGCTGTGAATGCTTCACAAAAATATTGCACATTCACGAAGAAGCGGAGCGCATCCCACAAAAAAGCCGCCTCCCGGAAACGGGAGACGGCAGAAATGTTCAGACGGGAAGCAGCTTACAGCTCAAAGTCGGGGTCGTCCTTCAGCACATGGATGTTGCTCATGAAGGCGCTCTGCTCCGGGTCGGTGAAGGGAGCTTCCTTGACGTACTTGTTCAGCTGGACGGCAGTACGGGCCGGGTCGGCAATGGTGCCGGCACCGCCGATGCAGCCGCCGGGGCAGCCCATGCCTTCCAGCAGATAGCCGTTGTACTTGCCGGCCTTGGCCAGCATCAGCAGCTTCTTGCACTCGGCCAGACCCTGTGCGGATGCGATCTTCACATCCATGTCGGGGTGCCATTCCTTGATCTTGTCGGCAACAGCCTTGGCTACGCCGCCGGACTGGGCAAAGCCGCGGCCTGCAGCGGAAGCGTGGATCAGATCCTGCTCGGCGGGGTCCACTTCCAGCGAAGCCAGATCCAGGTCCTTGGCCTCAATGATGCCGGCCAGCTCCTCAAAGGTCAGCACGAAGTCCACGTCGGAACGCACGGTGCGGCGGGAGGCCTCCAGCTTCTTGGCGGCGCAGGGTCCGATGAAGCACATACGGGCTTCCGGGTCGGCCTGCTTCATCATGCGGGCAGTGAACACCATGGGGGTCATGGTCATGGAGATGTTCTTGGCCAGATCCGGGAACGCGGTCTTGGCCATCATGCTCCAGGCCGGGCAGCAGGAAGTTGCCATGAAGTTCAGCTTCTCGGGCACTTCCTGCAGGAAGTCGTGGGCCTCGTCCACGGTGCACAGGTCGGCACCGATGGCCACCTCCACCACGTCGCAGAAGCCGACGGCCTTCAGGGCAGCCTTGAGCTTGCCGGTGGAAGCCAGACCCGGGAACTGGTTGACGAAAGCGGGAGCCACCAGCGCGTAGATGCGGTCGCCGCGGTTGAAGCCCTGGATCAGCTGATAGATCTGGCCCTTGTCGGCGATGGCACCGAAGGGGCAGTTGACCAGGCACTGGCCGCAGGACACGCACTTGCTGTAGTCGATCTCGGCACGGCCCAGCTCATCGGAGTGGATGGCACCCATGCCGCAGGCTGCGGCGCAGGGACGCTCGGTCTTGACGATGGCGTTGTAGGGGCAGACGGTGACGCAGCGGCCGCACTTGATGCACTTTTCCTGATCAATGGTGGAACGACCGCTCTCCCAGGTGATGGCCTTCTTGGGGCACACTTCCATACAGGGGTGTGCCAGGCAGCCCTGGCACAGGTCGGACACCTTGACCAGCTTTTCCGGGCAGCGGTTGCAGGCGAACTTGATCACGTTCACCAGCGGGGGATCATAATACTTATCGGCAATGGAAGCGTCCTCCAGACCGGAGACGACGCTGTTGTGCTCGTCCATGCGGCGGGTGGGCAGGCCCATGGCCAGACGGACGCGCTCCTCAACGATGGCGCGCTCCAGGAAGATGTCCTTGCGCAGCTTGCCTTCCTCGCCGGGGATGATGGTGTAAGGGATCTTGCGCATCAGATGGTTTGCCTTTTCACCCTTGACGTTGGCATATGCCATCCGGGCCACCTCGGTGAACACCTGGCGGCGGATCTGGATGACTGTGGTATTGATTCCTCGAAAACTCATTCCAATCTCTCCTTGCTCTGCAGTGAACAACAAAAATGCATCGTTTGCCCTGTCTCCGGACGGCCCGGAGCACACGGCATCCCACGGGAACGTTTGGTACGGCACCACTGCAAACGGTGCCACGCCCCGGATATTCCATCCTCATTTTAGCATAAAGCTTCGCTCATGAAAAGAGAAAACCGCAAAATTCGTTAAGGAAATCGCAAATGGATAAAAGTAAACAAATTTCACTTTAAAATTTCAGCAAAGTGTTGCACGCACCCGTTCGCCGTCGTACGGACCCAGCCGCACATGCACGATCTCGCCGCTCTTGCGGCCGGGGGCGGACACCACCACCGGGATGTACAGCCGGGTGTAGCCGGTGAACAGGGTGCCGGACAGCGGCGTTTCCAGCAACACGTCATCCTCGGTGCCCTCGTGGGCGGCCAGCACCTCGCAGCGCACCTGCTCGGCAAGGGCGTTCATTTCACGGCTGCGCGCCTGCTTTTCGCGCTCGTGCACCTGATCCGGGAAGTCGTAGGCCGGGGTGCCGCTGCGGCGGGAGTAGGGGAACACATGCACCTTCAAAAAGCCGATCTTCTTCAGGAAGTCGCAGCTCTCGGCAAAATCCTCGGGCGTCTCGCCGGGGAAGCCGCAGATGCAGTCGGTGGTAAAGCTCACCGGGCGGCTGCCGTAGGCGGCGCGGATCTGGTCCACCACCTGTGCATACTGTTCGGCACTGTAAACGCGGCGCATCCGGCGCAAAGTGGCGGTGCAGCCGCTCTGCAGGCTCAGATGGAACTGGGGGCACAGCTTGTCCACAGCGGCCAGCCGGGTGATGAATTCCGGGGTGAGCATATCCGGGTCCAGGCTGCCCAGACGGATGCGCTCGATGCCCTCCACCTGAGCACATTTCTCCACAAGCTCCACCAGATTGGTGCCGGTGTCCAGCCCGTAGCTGGGCAGGGAAATGGCACTGAGCACCACTTCCCGGTAACCGGCGGCGGCCAGCTGGCGCAGCTCGGCCAGAATGCTGCTTTCGGCGCGGCTGCGCACCGGGCCGCGGGCACGGGGGATGACGCAGTAGGCGCACTGCCGGTTGCAGCCGTCCTCCACCTTGATGAAGGCGCGGGTGTGGGTCTCGAACCGCTCCACCGGCAGTTCCTCGAACTGCTCGCCGCGTTGGTGCGGGGTGATGGCCACGATGCGCTCATGGCCGTCCAGCAGCTTGAGCACATTGTCCAGAATGGCCTTGCGGTCGCCGTTGCCGCACACCAGGTCGGCCTCCAGGAACTGCGCAGCCTCCTCCGGGAAGGCCTGCGGATAGCAGCCGGTGAGCACGGTCACGGCACCGGGGTTCTCGCGCTTGGCACGGCGCAGCCACTTGCGGCTCTTCTGATCGCCAAAGTTGGTCACGGTGCAGCTGTTCACCACGAATACGTCTGCCGGTTCGCCTTCCTGCACGATGGTAAAGCCGTTGGAACGGAACATCTGCTCCAGGGCACCGGTCTCGTTCAGGTTGACCTTGCAGCCCAGTGTATAAAAACAAACTCGCATGAGGGATTATCCTTTCGACAAAAGTGAGTTCAGAAAATTGCAGTATTATTCATTATATAACAGAGCGGCCCCACAGTGCAAGAGCGGATTTTGCCCGGCAGCACGTTCCAGCGCACAAAAACGGGATTTGACAACGGGGCATTTGCAGGCAGTCTGCCGCATACATTGCAGCAGACGAGATCGTGCGGGGAGGGGACCGGAATGGAACGGAGAAATCTGGCATTGCTGTGCGCAGGGGTCCTGTGCTTCTGGCTGTTTGCGCTGGCCTTCGGCACGGCAGAGGGCAGGGGCGTTGCGGTGCAGGCGGAACTGCCCACAGCGGCCCCGGCGGCGGTGGAAGATGTCCCGGTGGTGGACGCTGCGGCGCAGCCGCAGTTGAGCCTGAACTGCCGGGCGGCCATTCTGGTGGATCAGGACACCGGTACGGTGCTGTACGAAAAAAACTCCGATGAGCAGGTGCCCATTGCTTCCATCACCAAGGTGATGACCCTGCTGCTGACCTTTGAAGCCATCCACAACGGGCAGCTCACACTGGAAACAACGGTGCCGGTGAGCGAGCACGCCTACCATATGGGCGGCAGTCAGATCTGGCTGGAACCCGGAGAACGGTTCACGCTGGATGAGATGATCAAGGCCATCTGCGTGTCCTCGGCCAATGACGCCGCTGTGGCAGTGGCGGAGCTGGTGGGCGGCAGTGAGCCGGCCTTTGTGGAGCGCATGAATGCCCGGGCCGCCGAGCTGGGCATGGAGCACACCACCTTCCACAACGCCTGCGGGCTGGATACCGAAGGGCACCTTTCCACCGCCCGGGACGTGGCGGTGATGAGCTGCCAGATCCTGAACACCTGCCCGGAGGTGCTGCACTATACCGGCATCTGGACCGATACCCTGCGGGGCGGGGCCACCCAGCTGGTGAACACCAACAAACTGCTGCACCGCTACAACGGCATCACCGGCCTCAAGACCGGCACCACCGGCGGGGCTGGGGTGTGCATCAGCGCCAGTGCCGCCCGCGACGGCCTGCGGCTGGTGGCGGTGATCCTGGGGGCACCCTCCAGCAAGGACCGATTTGAAGCCGCCGCCGCCCTGCTGGACTATGGCTTCGGGGGCTGGCAGGCCGCCCCGCTGCCGGCACCGGAGGTCCAGCCCTTACAATTAAGAGTAAAGGGCAGTGCAGAGGACAGCGTGCCGCTGGATTATTCCGCTCTGCCGCAGACCGTTCTGCTGCCCCGGGAGGGCACGGCGGCGCTGACCGCGCAGGCCTGCCTGCCCCAGCAGCTGGAAGCCCCGGTGGAAAAGGGCCAGACGGTGGGCACCGTGCAGGTATACCACGGCGAGACTCTGCTGGGCGAATACGAGGTGAAAGCGGCCGCCGACGCGCCCCGTATGGACTTTGGCACCGCCTTCAGCCTGCTGTGGGGCAGCCTGACCGGCTGAAAAACCGAAACATACGCTTCAGCGCACAAAAGCGAAAACGGCCCCGCGCGCAGAAACTGTCTGCCTGAACAAATCTGGATGAAGAAACAAAAAAACACTATTAAAATTGTATGAAATCCAAGGATTTTGACCTTGACTTTGCCCGGAGGGAACGGTACACTTATACCAAGACTAGTTCCTCGCAGGGCAAAGTGCCCGGCAAATCGTTTGGAGGTTCGAATACAATGAGTGTTGCACTGAA
>OGWW01001892.1_pt1 | contig 10456 bp, 5 predicted proteins | sample 1576131 | NCBI WGS metagenome assembly OGWW01 (sample SAMEA3541576, study PRJEB24748) | human gut metagenome | biome: human gut; feature: human-associated habitat; material: faeces | place: China | collected 2012 | reverse complement strand
ATTGGGAAGTGTGGCAGGGGCTTAAACCCTTGTCGGAGTTTAACAAAGAGCGGAGTCGCTTTTTCAGTGAATACGGTTTCCAGTCGTTCCCGGAGTTTGAATCGATCAAACGCTATGCACCTCATGCCGGAGATTGGGAGCTTACATCGGAAGTGATGATGGCCCATCAGCGCGGAGGAACAGCTGCCAATAAGCGGATCAACGACTTTCTGCTGACTGAATACCGTAAGCCGAAAGATTTCCGGGCATTCACCTATATGAGCCAACTACTCCAGGCGGATGCTATGAAGATGGCAATGGAAGCACACCGGCGGGATATGCCTTATTGCATGGGATCATTGGTATGGCAACACAATGATTGCTGGCCGGTGGCTTCATGGTCGAGCCGTGACTACTACGGACGCTGGAAGGCACAGCATTACTTCACAGTAAAGTCATTTGACGATATATTGGTGTCTCCGATAGAAAAGTCGAAAGGGTTATTAGAAGTTTATGCCGTATCCGACCGCCTGAAACAAACTTCCGGGACATTGACCGTCCGTGTTTTAAAACTGACCGGAGGTATAGTGAAACAAGTAGTGAAGAAAGTGAATGTGCCTGCCAATACGAGTACGCCTATATGGACGGGGGATATGGATGAACTGCTTGGAGGACTTTCGAGAACAGACGTTGTTGTGAATGTGAATTACAAGGACAAGGGCGGAAGAGAATATGTCAACAACTATTTTCTGGCGAAGCAGAAAGACATGCATTACCCGGAAGCCCGGATACAGAAAGAGATCATCCCGGTTGGGGGAGGATACGAGGTTACTTTAAGCAGTGATGTTTTTGCTCGTGGGGTTTTTGTATCGATAGAGGGAGACACAAACAATTTTGTATCGGACAACTATATGGATTTGCTGCCGGGTGAACCGGTGAAAGTGAGGGTAAACACCTCTCTGGCATCTTCTCCGTTTACTGCAAATTTGAAGGTGGTTTCTTTCTCTGAAATGTATTAAGGTAAAAAGATTATTAAGAACTATGGTTAGAATTATTTTATTATGTGTACTAATGATAGGTAGTACGATGCTCCGTGCGGCAGAAGCCACGCAGGTAGTTACTTATCCGTTGGCATCCTGCTATCAGCAGGGTGAGCAGCATACGCTTCGTGTCGGGGAGACGGAGGTTCCGGTACAGGCGTTTACTCCTATTTACGATTTTACTCACTTTTCGTTTTCGGGCAGACAAACGGTTACTATCACGGTGAACGAGGAAATCACGAATTATACGATAACTCCGCTTTCGTTAGGGCTGAAAGCTACGGTAGATGGTAATAAACTGTCGTTTGATATAGAAGGTTCCCGTTATCTGATTGTGAAGATCAATAATCTGAAGGAACTGGCTATTGCAGGAGACAATCTGGAAACAGAGGTACCCGATAGCGAAGGGGAGGGGATTTATAACATTCTTTCCAAACCATACAAGGCAGATAAGAAAGGAAAGAAACCAAGTACAGTTGCCATTCAGACTGCCATTGACGATGCATGCCGCAACGGCGGTGGAATTGTATATGTGCCGGCCGGTTTGTATTATTGCGGTAACTTGGTTTTGCGCAGCAATGTACATATCTATATGGAAGGGGGAGCCGTCATTCGTGGGACGGGAAACCCGAAAGATTACATCACCCATTACCGGAAAGAATCGTTGCAGATGGATGGTACCTGGTTTATCTATACGGACGAGAACACCTCTAATATAAAGATATACGGTCGCGGTACGATTGATGGTAATGGCTCTTACATGCGTAACCAGCATAAGTACCTGAACAACCTGCTGATGCCTATGCAGTGCAGTGGTTTTACGGTGGATGGCATTACCTTTATCGACAGTGGTTTATGGGGTGTGATCCCTACCCGTTGTGATCATGTGCTGTTGCAAAATACCAAGCATTATAATGAGAATGACAAGGATCATGAAGATGATTCAATCGACATTCAGGAATGCCAGCATGTGTTGGTGAGACATATCATTGCCATTGCGGAAGATGATACTTATTCTACCAAGACGTGGACCCACACTACTGATATTGCCGATAAGTGGTATGGTGATCCCGAACCGCTTGATGATGTGACTTTTGATGACTGCCTGGGATGGAGCCGCTGTGCTACGTTCAAACTGGGATTCGGTGTGGAGCAGGACCAGACGAACCTGCGTTTTGTGAACTCCACCTCTTATAAGAGTATGCGCGCCATCGCTGTCAATCATAAGTGGGGGAAAGGGATAGCCCGTAACGTTGTATTTGATAATATTGATATCGAAGGTTTCTGGCCCAGGGATAAGAACAATAGCCGTTGGCTGGAAATTTATCTGCAAGCCCCTGAGACGGTGGAAGATATTGTGATCCGTAACGTTCGTGTCCGCGATAAAGGCAATACCCCTTCCATCATCAAAGGTTATGATGCAAAGCATCCGTTGAAGAACATTATACTGGAGAATATCTATATGTATGATCGCAACGTACCGGCTTACAGCCTGGAAGAGATGAATATAACCGATGTGAATAAATATATTGAGAGGTTACAACTGATACAGACTTATCATGCCAACCGGTAATAATCTGTATTTTTGCTTTTGATTACTATAAACGATTAAAACGAATTGAATAACCATGAGAATATCAACATTAGTATTTGGAGCTGCTATGGCTTGCTTTTTGTCCGTTGGAGATTTATTGGCTGCTACTCCCAAAGGAAAAGTGGATGTGGACAAAGCTTTGGAGAATGCAGGACGTCAATACCTGTTTATGAGAGATGAGTTGAAAGGGACCGGTGTGTTTCCAAAAACATACGATACAAAGAAACAGAAACCGGAGAACAGTTCGTCCAAATGGTGGTGCAGTGGCTTCTATCCCGGTACTTTGTTTTATTTGTATGAGGAAACCGGTAATAAGGAGTTGTGTGCAGAGGGAGAACGTATGCTGAAACTATTGGAACCCGAACAATACAATGTCAGTACACACGATGTTGGTTTCATGCTCTATTGCAGTTATGGTAATGCCAACCGTATCTCACCGAAGCCCGGGTATAAGGACATTATGGTGAATGGTGCCCGTTCATTGATTTCACGTTTCAGCCCTATAGTGGGATGTATTAAATCTCATAATCGTAAACCGAATGACTATGGAGTAATCATTGATAACATGATGAATCTGGAACTGCTGTTCTGGGCTGCCGAGGTTACGGGAGATAATACATTCTATGATATTGCGGTGAAGCATGCCGATACTACTTTAAAGAATCATTTCAGGGCAGACAATAGTCTGTACCATGGTATTAATTACGATCCGAAAACCGGTGGTATTCAGAATTACCAGGGTGGGCAGGGTGTTTCGGAACAATCAGCATGGGCACGTGGCCAGGCTTGGGGATTGTATGGATATACAATGATGTATCGTTTTACGAAGGATCCTAAATACCTCGATCAGGCAGTCAAGATAGCCGAATTTGTACTGAATCATCCTAATATGCCGAAAGACCTGATTCCTTATTGGGATTATAATGCGCCCGGTATACCGGATGCATTGAGAGATGCTTCGGCAGCTGCCATCAACTGTGCGGGATTGCTCGAACTGTCTCAGTATTTGCCGGCGAAGCAAGGAGATAAATATTTTAAAGCAGCCGAGAAGATACTACAGGTGTTATCTTCACCCGAATATACAGCAGAAGTGGGTACGAATGGCGGATTTATCCTGAAGCATTCTGTAGGTAATATGCCCGCAGGTACGGAGGTAGATGCACCTTTGACTTATGCTGATTATTATTATGTAGAGGCCCTGTGCCGATATAAGTCATTAACCAATAAATAAGATACTTGCCATGATAAACAAATGTAAGACAATACTACTGACAGCCTCTTTGCTGTTTTCGTCTACCCTCTTTGCGGTGACGATTGATATAACAAAACGTGGTGCCAAAGGAGATGGTGTTACGGATAACACGGTGGTTATACAAAAAGCGGTGGATGAGTGTTCCGCAAAAGGTGGCGGCACAGTCCTTATCCCTTCCGGAACTTATCTGATACGTCCTATTGAGCTCAAGTCGAATGTGAATCTGCATCTCGACTTCGGTGCATTGGTTTTGGGCAGTACACGTTTGGCGGATTATGATCATGCCTTCCCCTATAAAGAAGGTTCTATGAATCAGTCCTCAGGACTACTGTTTGCACGTGGGCAAAAGAATATTTCGCTTACCGGCTTCGGAACCATAGACGGACAGGGAGGAAATGAGTCGTTTCAGTTTGGCAATGATGCGGACGGTGGTCCGAAACGTCCTAAAATTATCTATTTGGTAGAATGCCAGGGGATTGTTGTGACGGATCTTACGTTGCGCAATTCTGCTTATTGGGTACAGCACTATGAACGATGTGAGGATGTTACTATCCGTGGACTGAAGGTATTCAGCCATTGTAATTATAACAATGACGGACTCGATATTGACGCAAAGAATGCAACGATATCCGATTGCTATATTGATGTGGAAGACGATGCCATCTGTTTTAAGAGTGATCATCCCGAGTTTTGCGAAAATATAACGGTGACTAATTGTGTAACGGCAAGCAATTGCAATGCTATCAAGTTCGGTACCGCTTCTCACGGGGGATATCGCAATATAGCCGTCTCCAATTGTGTGGTTCGCCGGGCTGCCGAAGACAATATACGCCACTGGAGCAAGCAGTTGGAACATATTTCTGCAGAGGTCACCGTCATTTCGGGAGTTGCTATTGAGATGGTAGACGGAGGAATTATTGACGGCATCACTGTATCTAATATTTCTATGAGAGATGTACAGACACCTGTTTTTATCCGTTTAGGCGACCGGCACCGTACTTTCAGAAAAGAAGGCGGAGTGTTGAAGAACATCAATATCAGTAATATTGTGGCTACTGCCGAGAGCTTGATCGCTTGTTCGATAACCGGTGTTGAGAATTCTTTTGTAGAAAACGTATCTATTAATAATGTACAGGTAAGTTATCCCGGTGGTGGAACAACGGAGATGTTAATGGCTCCCGTTCCCGAGGAGGTTAGCAGTTATCCGGAAAACAGAATGTTCGGGAATACGCTTCCGGCAGCCGGATTCTATGTACGCCATGCCCGGAATGTACGGTTTAACAATGTACGATTCTGTGCCGAACAGCCGGATGCACGTCCACTCTTCTTCTTAGACGATGTAGTGGGGGCTGAGTTTAATCAGTGCAAGGGCGTAGCTCCGGCGGATTCTAAATTTATCAGAACCGTACGGAGTTGTGACATCGTGGCGGATGGCAAGTATCTGAGCAAATAAAGGGGCTGCTATGAGAAGATTGTTAGTATTATTTTCTTTCGTAGGATTGTTCTTCTCCTCCTTCGCATTTGCGGGAGGAGATGTCAATGCACAAAAAGAGCTGGACGAACTGACCCGGCGGCTGATTGCTTCGCATCTGGAAGGAGAGGTCGATGAGGAGGCTATAGGCCGTTTTATGGAGTCTATGCAATCGGACGGTAGTTTTCCGAAGATTGATTATGTCACTGTATTTGCCGGTTTCCCGGCAGGAACGCATCTGAAGCGTCTGAAAGCCATGGCCCATGCCTACCGCAAGCCGGGGAACAAATATTATAACTCGAAGAAACTGCTCAATAAAATACAATTGGGGTTTGAGTACTGGAACCGGATGCAGCCGAAGTCTAAAAACTGGTGGTTTATCGATATAGGGGCTCCCCAGGATTATATGGTGGCACTGATTCTGCTGAAAGATAAAATCAGTGAGAAGAAGTTGTTGCAATACTCCGCTTATCTGGAAGATCGCACGGGTAACCAGGGGCATAAAGGAAAGAACCGTACCTGGGTTTCGGATGTAACCATCCACAAAGGATGCATTGAGAACAATATGGAACTGGTACGGATTGGATTTGAATCCATTGCTTCCACTATTAAGATTGTACCCCGGCAAGGAGACGAAGGAATAAAGATAGACGGTAGTTTCCATCAGCATCGTCCGCAACTCTATTCGGGAGGGTATGGACTGTCGTTCATGGATGATCTGGTTTATTACATTCATCTGGTGAACGGTACTGCTTTTGCTGCTTATTTTACTCCGGAAAAGAGACAGATCCTTTCGGATGTTCTTTTGAACGGACAGCGTCTCTTTGGGTATAGAAGTACGTTTGAATTTGGGGCGACTGGGCGTAACATCACCCGTAAAGGTGGGGTTAACAATGTTTCTGCCACGATGTTGAACCGTATGATACAGAACGATCCGGAACATGCGGCCGAATATCAGGCATGGATGGAACATTTAGGAGGTGCACCGTTTCCGCTTCCCGGAAACAAGTACTTCTGGAAGTCGGATATCATGACGCAGCACGGTGCCAATTATTATCTGTCGGCAAAAGTACTTTCTACCCGTACCAACGGGACGGAAATGATTAATAATGAGAATCTGAAAGGATACAATCTACCTTTAGGAGCTACCAATATATTGACTTCAGGAGAGGAGTATAAGAATATATTCCCACTTTGGAACTGGACCCGTATACCCGGTACTACAGCAGTCCAGCATCCCGATTCGGCACGGCTTACAGGGTATTTTTACGGTACGAATGTCTTTGCCGGTGGGGTTAGCTCCGGCAGGAACGGACTGATTGCTTACGAGCATGATTATCGGGGCTTGCAGGCCAAGAAGGCATATTTCTTTCTGGATGATGTGTTGCTTTGTTTAGGAGCAGGCATTACTTCCGATTCGCCGGAAGAGGCAGCTACTACCGTGAACCAATGTTACTTTTCAGGAGAGTTGACCGTTGGTACCACCGCAGGTTCGGTTTCTTACAAAAAAGATGCATGGGTTGAGAATCCGCTATGGGTATACCATGACAGGGTAGGATATCTTTTCCCTATGGGTGGGAATGTTGGTGTCAGTAGTAAAACGCAGACGGGCTCATGGAGAGATATTAATATTGATGGAGACAAGCGTGTACTCTCTGCCGATATTTTTAACCTGTGGATCAGTCATGGCAGAAAGGCTACGGATGCAACGTATGCCTATATGGTAGTGCCCGATCAGTCGCTGCCCGATTTTGAGAGATTTGTTACAGATCACACCTATCGAATCATTAAAAACACGGCTGATATCCAGGCTGTGAAATTGGCAAAGGCACAGGCGTATGCCATTGTATTCTATACTCCGGGAACCGTAGATATGGGTGACGGACTGACGGTAGGTGCCGATAAGAAATCCATCGTCTATATAGAGAAGGTAGAGGACGGATTTAAAATATGGGCAGCCGATCCGCTTCATAGCCAAAAGGACGTTCATATCATGCTTAATGGGAGAGAGGTGACGATAGCCTTTCCGGACGGAGCAACTACAGGAAGTACTGCCACCGTAGATATTGCCTGGGTAGAACCTGCCGATTTGCAATGCGAATATCTGAAGAATCCGTTAGGGCTGGATGTTTCCCGCCCGCGTTTGAGCTGGAAAATGGGAACTACCCTGACTGCACGCGGACAAAAACAGACTGCTTATCAGATTCTGGTAGCAAGCAGACGGGCGCTGCTCGATAAAAATGAGGGCGACTTGTGGGATAGCGGACGGGTAGATTCAGGCGAATCGGTGAACATTGTGTATGACGGAAAACCGCTCGCTACCGGTCGAAAGTGTTTCTGGAAAGTTCGTTTAGTCGATGAACGGGGTAATTGGACATCGTGGAGTGAACCCGCTGCCTGGCAGATGGGCTTGTTTGCCGATGACTGGAAAGCCCGGTGGATAGGTAGTGCCGAAATGGAGTCTCAGAGTGTAGGTGGACGGCCGATAGACAATAAAATGTCCGACCCGTGGTTCCGTAAAACGTTCACCTTGTCCGAAGCTCCGCAGGAGGCGCTGATATATGTAGCTTCCATTGGCTACCATGAACTGTATGTGAACGGAGAGAGAATAGGCGATGCCGTGCTTTCTCCTTCTGTGACGGATCATAAGTCGCGTGCCCGATTCATGACCTATGATATCGCTCCTTATCTGAAAGCCGGGGAGAATGTACTTGCTTTGTGGTTAGGTACTTCCTGGGCTATATTTCCCGCTTATCAGCAGGAAGGCCGGCCGGCTATCCCGATGGTATTGGCACAGGCGGAAATTACTTTACCCTCTGGTGAAAAACTCCGGGTGATGACGGATGATAGTTGGAAGACCCATGCAAGCTCCAATACCTTGATGGGATACTGGGATGCACACCACTTTGCCGGAGAGTTTCAGGATGCTTCTTTAGAGATAGAAGGATGGAATGAAACGGGTTTTGATGATTCAGCCTGGACAGGAGTAAAGGTATACCAGCCACAGATTGTCGTGTCTGCCGATAAGACACAGCCCAACCGGCTGATGGAAGAGATCAAACCGCTTTCTGTCAAGGAGGTGAAACCGGGAGTGTACCGGGTGGATATGGGCATTAATTATGCCGGCTGGTTTGAAATGCAGCTTGCCGGACAGCCGGGCGATTCCATTGTTTTCCAGTTTTCGGAGCGGGAGAAGGATGTGTGCAGCTACGGCATACGTAGTATTTATAAGCTCAGTCCCGATGGAAAGGGTATTTTCTGCAATCACTTTAATTATATGACCGGACGCTGGGTTCAGATCACCGGTTTGCGCTCTGCACCAAAGTTAGAACAGATCCAAGGCTGGATGATTCGTCCTGACTATCAGCAGGCATCCGGCTTTGAATGCCGGTGTGGGAATGCTTGCCGCAGTCTCCGGAGCTGCCGGCGTCTCTTCCGGCGCATAGGTCACTTCCGGCTCTGTGGGCTGAGCGGCAGGCATTTCCGGGGCAGCCGGAGCAGGCACAGGCTCTGCCGGAGTGACAGGTGCAGCCGGGGCTGTGGGTTCTGCGGAGACAAAGCGGCTGCCGCAGAAGGTGCAGAACATTGCACCGGCAGTTCTGGGCTTGCCGCAGCTGGGGCAGACCTCACCGGAGACCGGCGGCTGGGTGTAGGTATACTGGGGCTGTGCATTCTGCTGTGCAGCAGCCTGGCGGGCGGCCGCCTCTGCCTCACGCTGCGCACGCTCTGCCGCCTCTTTTGCAGCACGCTCTTCCGCCAGGCGCTTGCCCACCGGATTTTCTGCGCCGCACTTGGTACAGAACAGCACTGTCTCCGGGATCTCTGCGCCGCAGGACTGGCAGACCAGCAGGTGCTTGTTCTTCCGGATCTGTTCCCGATAGCCGCTGATCTTTTCCTGGCTGGCGGCGATGGCGCTGAGGAATTCCTGGAACTCCGGCTCTGCGTCGCCGCTGTGCAGCTCTGCGTACTTCTTGCCCATGTTCAGATACGCCGCATTGATGAGGCGCTCTTCATCTGAAATAAGACCGTTCAGACGGATGGTGTCCGTCGAGGACTTTGTTTTTTCCACAACGGAATGGGTGGTGTCACTGATGGTTTTACCCAGTTTATCGAAAAAAGACATAACGATTCCTCACTTTCCGCACGAAAATCATTGTCAGCTTACGCTGACACACCGACAGGCGTAAGTAAGGGTTTCATGACTCCTGAAATGATTTGTAAAGTTGATGGACAAGGTAATCTAAAAGAGGCTAACGGCCCTTGGAAACCTTCATCAGAATTCAAAATGCACTTGAAGGTTTATCAGCAAAGACCGGACGTAAATGCCGTTGTTCACGCTCATCCTCCGATTGCAACTTCATTTGCTATCGCAGGTATTCCGCTTGACAAGCTAATTATGCCGGAAGCTATCATCTTCCTTGGTGCAGTGCCAATCGCACAATACGGTACACCGTCAACAATGGAAATTCCTGAATCACTTGAACCATATCTTCAAGATTATGATGCAATTCTACTTGCAAACCACGGTGCACTTTCATTCGGTTGTGACCTAAACACAGCATTCTTCAGAATGGAATCAACAGAATTTTACGCAAAACTACTTTTCTATGCAAGAATGCTTGGCGGTGAAAAGGAAATCCCTTGCGGTGAAGTTAAGAAACTTGTTGAACTTAGAAAGCAATTCGGCGTTCCGGGTAAGCACCCTATGGAAAAGCTTTGTCCGGGTTGTTACGAAGGTGACGATACTTGCTCAATGTCACCGACAGAGGCTAATGAAAAGTACGGCGTAGAATCATCAGCCGCTTATCATGGTTTCCAACCGCTTCCTTCACAGGTTTGCCCGACTCCTTCATCATCAAATAAGGATATGGAAAGCCTTGTTGCAGAAGTAACAAAGAAAGTTATGGAACAACTTAATAAATAAGTAACGGAGAAACATCATGAAAACTATTGATGAACTTGTCGATGAGTTGGCAGTACGCCTTAACTCTGGACAAACCGTTAAACAAAAAAAAGTCGCAAAACCTGTTTCTGCTCCCAAACCGACGGAGGTTAAACCGGAAGTGAAAAAAAAGTGTAAGAAGCAGTGTGAAAAACAATGTAAGTGCGGCGGAGATTGC
>OGWW01001873.1_pt1 | contig 10539 bp, 9 predicted proteins | sample 1576131 | NCBI WGS metagenome assembly OGWW01 (sample SAMEA3541576, study PRJEB24748) | human gut metagenome | biome: human gut; feature: human-associated habitat; material: faeces | place: China | collected 2012 | reverse complement strand
GACTTTGGGACAATTTGTCCCGAAGTACAGCGGGTTTGGGGCAAAACTGATATAGTCTGCCGTATGATGCAGGCGGTTCAATGGAATCAATCCACTGTTTCCAAAATCCAATATATAGAAGTTCAGATTCTCTACCCGGTTATGCATTGCCAGTGACAACAACACGGTTGTAAGAAATGCTGTTTTTCCATAACCTGCGGAAGCAATATATAAGAGATTTCCGTCTGTGGCAAAATCAAGCTGGTACTCCACCTGCTGCTGTTCTTCCGGAATATCTATCTTTCCAATCCGTGCAATCAGATTTAATGCATTTCCTTTCTCTGCCTGCTGGTCCGATACAATCTGTTCCGGCAACGGTGGCATCCACGGCCGTTTTACTTCCACGGTATCCATTGCCTCATATACTCTGTGGATATAATCTACCGTAGCATCCAGCTGCGTCATCATATTGCCGCCGGAAGCATGTTCATCACTTAAATCTTCATTTATCAGTTCACCCTGTCCAAGGTCATTCACCAGATAAACTCTGTCATCTACTTTTTCCTCTTCCTTTTCACTTACATAAGAAGCTCCACTCCATGCCGACTGGAATAATTCATAGATTTCATTATTTCCAACCTGAAGATAAGCTCTTCCGGGGATTGTAATATTGGCGGCATCCGGTGTCTTTAATATTTCTTTACTGTCTGCCTCATTCTGTACCATAAGTGCCAGTTTAAACTTGGAGTTTGTCCAGATCTGGTCATCTACAACTCCGGTTGGTTTCTGTGTTGCCAGTATCAGATGCACACCAAGGCTTCGTCCGATTCGCGCCGCCGATACCAGTTCCGTCATAAAATCCGGCTGTTCCTTTTTCAGCTCTGCAAACTCATCACTGATAATGAATAAATGCGGCAGTGGTTCCTTTGCCTCTCCATTCTGGAACAGCTTATGATATGCATTGATATGATTCACATCATAGCTGCTGAATATTTTCTGTCTTCTTGCCAGTTCACTCTTAATTGATGCCATGGCACGCATACTCTGTGCTCCATCCAGATTGGTGATTGTTCCCAGCAGATGCGGCAGATTCCGGAATAATCCTGCCATTCCACCACCTTTATAATCAATCAGTAAAAATGCCACCTCATACGGATGATAATTGACTGCCAGAGACAGTATATAAGACTGGATAATTTCCGATTTACCGGAACCTGTCGTTCCTGCTACAAGTCCATGGGGACCATGGGCTTTTTCATGCAGATTAAGATTGACATAATCTTCCTTGGCTCTTACCCCAAGCGGAACAGCCAGGGACTTTGCTGCATGATTTTTCTTCCATCGTTTTGCAATATCCAGTTCCTCCGGATGCTCCACCTGATACATTTCAAAAAATGTAATACTCTCCGGTATCTGTGCACTGATTCCCTGCATATGCTCCAGTGTACTTAAATTTCTTGCCATCCATTCCAAATTTATACCGCTGGTATCTGACAATTCAAAGGAAAGATTTTTCTCTTCCTTCTCTTCCATCAGAAGTGTTGCCTGACCGGAATTATGAAGCATAACTATTGTACCGATATTCTCAGGCAGATTTGCTCTCATATTTGTGGTGTAAATAATAGAAAATCCAAGGTTATCCCCTTCTTTATCCAGATATTCCATAATAGAATGGTCCATAATTAACTTTGGCTCATCTATAATAAATATAAGATGCGGCAGAAAACGGCTTTCCTTCTTACTTTCTTCTAATTTGTTTTTCCGGTTCTTAATCATCTGATGCAGGCTTCCAAGAATCTGGTCTCTCTTCCGCTCTGAATTTACAGTTCCCACTACATTTACCGCATGTATCCGTAAATGTGGATACCAACGCATCCACTGGAAATCAGCATCAAATCTGTTATTATAAATTGTTACGATTTCAAGGTCATGATAACTCTGAAAAAAAGTAAGCTGCGCCACAAGTAATTTCAATTGCTCATGAATAACGCTTTTCTCTCCCACCAGTCCCAGATGTGCTTTCTTTAAATCTACTACAACAGGCTGTTTCATCTTTGAAAATTCCCGCTTCAATTCCTGTGCTTCCAGTTCCAGCTCATCCGGTTTATCCTTTAATTCATCCGTAGAAAGGCGAATACGGAAATGACAATCTGCCATTACCTGTCCCAAAGATACATTCAGGAAATCATCATCATTAGAGCTTCTCTCATAGATTCTTGGACTGTACTGCCCAACCATCCGGGCAAGCTCCTTTACCTCCGGATAATTATAGTGATTTGCCTCTTCTTCATTCTGATATGCTGCATATATTTCCTTTCTTTTCTTTAACAGATATTCCCGATATGTTTTCTCCCGGAGCCTTTTATTCTCCTGACCTTCCTTACGGTCTGTTATATATTTAACCACCGTAAATATTGTTGTCATCACTGTGCCTGCTGCTGACATCAGCACATATAAACCACGCTTCATTAAAATACTGATTCCTACTGTCACACACAGCATCACAAGAGGCGGCACAATAAGTTGTACCAGACTCTCTTTCTTTCCATTCTGCTGTTCTTTTGGGCTGGTCAGACTAATTTCCAAATCCGGTATTCTTTTAATGATTCGAGGAGAACGTTTATACTTCGGATATCCTTCAAATGGAATTTCTTTTTCTTCCAGTTCCAATAATCCATCGGTATTGATATTCACCGTATCTTCGCATTCCACCTGTACACTTTTTTCCAGGAAGATAATTTTTCCCCGGGAAAAGCTTAATTCATCTCCATTGTTTATCTTTCCTTTACAGGCGGCTTCCCTTCCGTTCCAGTATATGTTCTCATAACCTTCTATTGTTACCTCATCATTCCTGACCCATAGCCTTGCCGGAAATCCTTCAATTCCAAGATTTCCATTTTTTCCGTCTATTGTAAAATTCTCTGTTCTCTGAAAGCTTCTCTTCATGCTATTCTTCCTCGGTATCGTATTTTTCCATCAATGGCTGCATCTTCTGTGCAATTTTCTCCAGCTCCTGTGTTTTCTCTTCTCCACTGAGACTGCTGTCTGTCTCTATCATGGATTTCTGTTTCATATAAGCATAAAGCAGCATTTCATCATCGGACTGCTGCATGGCAATATCAATTGCCTCTGAAATGTCATTTCTTCCAAGATATATCCAGTACTCCAATCTGGCTGGCGTCTCCTTTAAAGAAAGATTGCTTATAATATTCTCTTTCTGCTGCTGTGTCAGATTCTCACTTCTCACATAGGAATTGGCAAGAATATATTTCTGATATATATCCATATCTTTTACCGATATTTCCTGCATAGCATCCACACAGGATACATAATCAGCGGAAATATAGGCATTTTCTGCCGCAATTACTGCATCCTTATATGGCTCAGTACGGATGAAATCAACCAATGCATAGACCGCCAGTACTATTGCCAACAGCAATACCACAACAAACGATGCCTGCAATGTACGATACCGTCTTCGGTTCAGAAAAATCATTTTCACAGACCGTTCTGTCTCTATCTCCTGCTTACGCTGTTCCAACAGTCTGACCAGCTCTTCTACGGATTCCACCTGCCGTACCTTTTGCAGTATGCCACCCTTTAAAAGCTGCATTCCTCCCTGTACATAATCCGCATAACTGTACTGTTTCTGTAATGCATAGCCAATGAGTGCTTTATATTCTTCCATCCATTTCTGTTCATCATATTCTCTGTCTTCCCCGCAGATATCTCTCTGTTTTACATAGACCAGATGATTCCTGTCGTAATAAAGATTTTCCGGCTCTAATGTAAAGTAATATGATTTCCGGCATGCTGCCAGTAATTCTATATTTTCCAATACCGCCAGTCTTGTGGTAATATCTTCTTTTCGTATCTCTGTCATCGGTGTCAGTGCTTCCAGATTATAGGTTAAAAGCAGTTCCTCCCCTTCTTCCTCTATTTTCACTGCAATAAGACCTGTATCCGGATACATTAATTTCTGATAATCAAATATGCCTTCCGCCTGTAATGCTGATTTCTTTATTCTTTCTTCCATCTTTTCTCTCCCGTATCTTATTTTCTTCTGTCCTCTGTCTGCCTCTACTGTATGCAGAGAATATCTCCATCATAAATACTCTGCTGTTCATAGTTCTTATTCATGTCCAGAAATCTTCCCCTGCGTTCAGATTTCATTTCTTGTACCTCTTCCTGTGGCAGTTTTCCCGCTTCCTTTAAAATAAGCATGGTATCTATTATTTTCTGCTGTGGATTAACCTGTATATCTTCCTGCCAGCTTCCTTCACGATTCATAATTGTAAGTGTGAGCAACATTTTTCTTCCACCTTCCCTGTCTTCTCTTCCGATATTGCAGCAACAGCAGAATTCCCACTGCCAGCAGAATTCCGCATGCCGGAATCCAATACGCATCCAATGATGCGGTTACTTCTGCCTGCTGCTGCAGCTGCTGACTTCCTGTTGTTAAAAATAATTGTTCTTTTACAGCCTCTTCTTTTCCGGCATTTTCATCCATTTTCTTTATAAATACCTGTTCCTTTGTATCCTCATAGCTGCGTTGTTCCTTCTGCTGGTAATCTTTTACTTTTTCTTCATAATCATCCGTAAATACATCTGCTCCGTTTACATCCGTCAGCGACTGATAGGTCTGCGACCGGTTCTGCAGTACCGAAGGATTAATCTCTATTTTAGAATTATCTGTCACTTTACTTCTCCTGTTTCTGACAAAAGTATGGTCTTAAGGGATAGAAGAATCGGAAAGTCACAGGATGTGGCTTTCCGATTCTCTATTACATTACTCCAATCTTTCCGGCAATTTCACGGTCAATGTTCTGCATAGATGTAGATACATCACGTAACTGCTGTGCAATGGATGTAATTAATTCTGCAGTTGCAGAAAAGCTAGGCTCTAAGGAACTGAACTGATCATAAAATGCCTGACTGCTCTGTCCTGCCCATTCATCGCAAAGTGTAGAAACCATATTACGCATGGTACTTACTACCTGCTGGAATTCCTCACATCTTGCATCAAATTCATTTGCCTTTGTCTCCATCTGCTCCGGACTAATCCGGATGTTGTTTACATCTGCCATTTCTTTTGTCTCCTTTACTTTATATTGCAACGTCTTTCGACGGGTTGCTCTGTTCCTTGATTCTTCTGTGATAACTTCTGGCATAGCTTCCTAATATTCCCACCGCCAGAATTCCTAATATTCCATATAAAAGATATTCCACCCAACGTGAACTCTTCTGTTGTTCCCTGCTGCCGGTAACACTTTTCTGTGATACGGTATGATCCACCTCATCCTTTAAACGCTGGTAATCGCTGACCTGCAGCATCTGCGTTGGTTGTGCCACAAATTCATATACCTGTGTATATTCCATGCTTCCTACTCTTGTATAGGGAAGCTTTGCTGCAAAATCTGCCAATGCCGTCTGATTCTGACTGCTTGTAGTATTCTTCACTTCCTTTGCCGAAGCCAATGCATCTGTAACTGCCTGATTGGAAGTTTCTTTCGCTTCTTCCATGTGCTGCTGCAATGTCAATATATTTTCTGAAGTAGTCTGATACAATTTATCTGCATAATCCACATAAGACTGATTGCTGGTGTTGATTTCCTGCTGCATAAGTGCAGCATTTTCTCTCATGCTGCTCACGCTGTCATTCATCACTGTGGTATCCTGTCTTGGATGAAATCCATTTACGCTTCTTTGATAAGAATTAACTGCATCCTGTTCTTCTTTCTGGCTATTTTCTATCTCCTTTTTCACGAAATCTGTGCGGTCTGCCAATGGCTGTATACAACCACTCTGAACCAGACCCGTAATGCCATCCACATCAACATTCTTCTGTGCCGCCACATCTGTCTGCATCGCATCACATAAAAGCCCGGTGTCTCTCAGCAAATCACGAAATCCCATCCTGCTGCCATCCCCGGTCTGCCAGCTTCCCTCAAATACCGGTAATGTATAATCTTCTGTCGTAATCTGTTCCAGTGATGCCTTAAGATATTCTCCCAATGCATCCACATCTCCCGTTACCTTTAGCTGCGTCTCTGTCTGTGCAACCGGCACTTCTCCATCCAGATATGCCTTTAAAAATTCCTTTGTAGAGGCATACCCCTGTTCTGTCAGAAATTCCATGATTTCTGTATCTGCATCACACTGTTCAAATATTTTTTCTACCGTAACCGCTGCTTCCGGTTCTTCTCCAGTATCTTCGCCTTCGCCTGATTCCGGTTCGTTTTTCTCTCCTTCTTCTGTTTTGCCTTCTTCTGTTTTGTCTTCTCCGGTTTTATCCTCTTCTCCGTCCCCGCCATCTGAATCTTCCGGCAGCAGAAATGCCTTTAATATTTTGTCGATATAATTCTTGTTCTTTACATTTTCTTCAATTGCATTCTGTTCCAGTGCAATGGTAATAACCGGCGGTTCTTCCATTCCTTCTACCTGACTGCAGGTCAGTTCATATGCTACTGTTCCATCTTCTGTCTCTGCTTCCTTCCATTGCAGTTTCGGCAGCTGAGCCTTCATTTCTCTGCCATAGGAATTCAGGTTCTGTATTCCTGCTGCTTCAATTCTCTGATTATAGTTTTCAATGCATTGCTGCAAATTCGTATCCAGTTGTTCTGTCACATTTTGAATCTGTGCAATCTGGGCAAGACGGCTGTTTTGTTCAGCAGTCTTTTCTCCGTTATATGCAAGCAATGTATCCTGCAGATTTCGAATCCCATCCCGATATAAAAGTTGCCCGTCTGCATCCGAAAGTAAATTGATTTCTCCTACGCCTTCTGATATTTCTTTTAAGGAACTGACCAGTTCATTTCCTGCTGTTCGCAAATCACTTAACTGTGCAGAAGCATCTGACAGATTTTCCCGATATGCACTGTCTACTGCCTGAATCAACTGCGCATTTTCCTCTGTATAATCCGAAATATCTAACGGTATTGTAGTGTCTTCCTGCTGTTTTAATTCCGGAACTGGAACCATGCTTACCAAATCAGATGCCTGTATTCCCTGTATTGCTTCTTTATCTGTAATGTCATTATTCATAACCATTGCAGATTCATCCTGCGCCGCATGAAATTCATCCATTATGTTACATAGATACATATATGTCATCTGACTGTTCAGTTGTTCTCCAAACTGAAGGACATCACCTAAAAGTTCTTCTCTTGCATCTGCTGATACATCTTCACTGACTGCATACTGTAACTGCGATGCCGCCGGAACTGTATTTAAGCTTTCAACATTTTCCGAAAAATCTGATGGAATTATAATATAAGCACCATATCGCCCTTCTTCTATTCCATTTCTGGCATCTTCTAATGAGGTATATATGAAATTATCATTTGGAAAATTTATGATCTGCTCCCCATAATAGACTTGTGTATTACCATCCGATATGCCGGTATCCAGATTCACCACTGCCACTCCCTGTGACTCCACTGTTCTTTCTACTGCTGTATTACCTGTCTGTAATGTAGTGTTTCCATTTATCTTACCGATTCGATATCCGGTAAAACCGCTTGTTCCCAGCAGCGTAATGCACAAAAGAACAGTTATTACTTTCTTCCGTTTCATATCCTCTCTCCCTTTTCTTTTGTCTTTGTCGTATAGATTTTTTCTCTTTTTTTCGTAAATGTCAACCAAAAATATTCGACCTCATTTTCCCTTTATCTGTTCCTCTTTTTTTCTCTCCTGATTTTTCATTTTTCCTTATTTTCCGGGCATTTCAGCATACTTTTTCTAAAATTAGCAGATGATTAATTTCTATATCATTTTAAACTTAATTTAATCTGGTCGAATAAAAGTCGAAACAGTTTTCTCTGAACATCAAAGCAGTTTTTCCTTTTTTGTGTAATCTGCCATCTTGCTACTCGCGTAAACTACAAGAAACGCATTGCTTCCATAGCACCAAGTGCTATGGAAACAATGCGTTTAAAAATTATCCTACTTAACATATCTTTTGATTTTTAGCGTTCCAATGAAATGGAGGCGTGATATTAAAATCAATTCTTAATACATCTACTTGTACCTGTTTACCGTCTAAATTTACTAACTAATCCTTTGGCTACTATACGCAGACAATTTTTGATATATATATCCGCCCCTTCTCCACTCAATAAATTTTCTCTATCTTGACTATCATATGCTTGTGCAAAGAAACTTCCGCAGGGATATTTCCCCATATCCGGATCCTTTTATACAAATAATATATTTCTATATCAAGGATTATATTTTTTTATATAATTCTGCCAACTCCACCAACTCCATACCTAAATAATCTGAATAATCCCATGAGTCAATTATAATTCGAGGATAACTCAAAATAATGTTTTTCTGTCTGCTACTAGTTTGAAGTTCACTCAATATAGTTTGCAACTGAACTATATTTCTCTCACTTTGTCCCTCTTTTACTTTTTCTATTTCTTCCTTTACTTTCTGTTGCAACTCACCATTTCTTTTAATGAACTGCTCTTCTAATGGCATTTTATCAACTCCTCCAAATTTACTTCAGTACATTTTCTCTATATTCCAAATATTTACTTACAACTCTTTTCTCCTCCATTTAATAACTCCCTTATGTCTTTGACTCTTTTTATACCCTCAGCATTCTTCCTGTATAACTTACCATCTTTATAAAAATAAAAATTAAATTCATTTTTTAACAAAACAGCCTTTAGCAAATTAATTGCTTCTTCAATACATTCTGTACTCAGATGATTTTTAAATTTACAAATTCGCTGCAAAGAATTAGATGCTTGTTCATCATCAAAAATTGATATATCAAATAGTGTTATATCATTTTCTATCACAATTCTATAATTATGAGGATAATACTTGTATTCTAATCTAAAAAAACCTCTGTTTTCAAAACTGCATATTGCTTCTGTTTTTTCGATATCTGTACCAAATATTTTACACATATATGAGTCAAACAGCTCAACATATTTATTATAAAAACTACTATCTAACCGCATGCCAAATTCCCCCTTCATCAACAAACTTATAACCATTATATCGTACCAGTGAAAAGCAGTGATTATCCGATTATGGCTACGGTACTTCACTTATGGGAAAGTATCTGGAAGATTTCCTTCTTACTACCAGTATGAATGCAGGAATACTTATTATACTTAAAAGTATTTGGTTTTTATTATCAGTAATAGAAACTACTGTCAGTATTATTTGTAATTGTCTGTGTTTATGAGACCTATGCGTTTTTATTTCTCTAATGCTCATAAATCATCTGAAAGTGAAACTTAATTACGAATTAAATCTTGAAAACACTGGTATTCTTACGGATTTCATTGAGCATCTGACAGTTACGGAAAACAAACTCAATGAAGCCTATAGTTTATGATATGGATACAGATAAATGGATTTTTTTGCTGGAAACCTCGTAACGAAATTGAAGGGCAATTTTTAATACATTTTTCTCAAATCTATCGAATATGAGATTTCCCAGCTTTATCAAAACATCAGTTCTGCGGAAAGCATATTTTTCTTTATCAACGGAAATAATGATACTGTAAGGCTTTCCTACATTGTACGAAAACTTTGTCCGACATTTTGGTCTGGATAAAATGATTAGGATACACAGAACTACAACCCTTTCAATTACCGCAAAAAAGATGAAAATGTCCAATTAAATTACCGCTTTTTTGACCGATTTTTATAATATAAATACCGCTATTCAATGCAAAAACACATCATCTCCACAGCACCAATTGCTATGAAAACAATGCATTTTAAGTCTAAAAATACAATGTTCAGTTTTGATTTCAGATGTCCTTATGTGGAGACATAATTAAAATAATATATTACCATTTTTGACATTCTTTGCTATAAAACAAATCCACATCAGATGCCGCATCGTACAACGCTTTTATAGATGCCAAACTGTCATATTCTGAAATCCCTCTCATTGTACCAATAAGTCCACCTTTAGAAGCAGGTAATGTACCATCCCGTAATTTTTTTATTACGACTTCAATTCTATTTTCATAATTATTTAAGTATTGACTTTTTTCATCATCTACCATTTTCTTGGCTTTATCAATTTCTTGTACTAATAGTTCCAATTTTTTTAATAATTCTTGTCTTTTATCCATAATAGCAATCTCCTTTAATTTGAAAAACTTCTAATCTCTGTTATCCAATCTGTATCAAATTGATTAAATAAATATTGAACTCCACCACCTGGTCTAGGGTCTGCAATCAATAATTGTTCTCTCGCAGTTCCTACAGCATACTTAACCTCCGTTCCAGCAGGAATTCTCGCAACTTTTACAGTATTTCTGTTTCCCCAATCTTTTGATAAAGCCAACTTATCCATATAATCATTCAATGTTGTAATTCCATTTGCTTCATCAACCGTTGTCCAGTAACATAAGGATGCATCTGGTGCGTCAGAACTATACTGCACTAATATTAAATCTTTATCTACTGTTGTCCTTATTTCATAACCATCATTAAAATTGGCTAATTCCCTATCAAATTTATAAGAATAATCTATTGTCGTTGCTGTGTTTCTACCACTCTCCCCTACATTTCCCAACTGCT
>OGWW01001868.1_pt1 | contig 10563 bp, 8 predicted proteins | sample 1576131 | NCBI WGS metagenome assembly OGWW01 (sample SAMEA3541576, study PRJEB24748) | human gut metagenome | biome: human gut; feature: human-associated habitat; material: faeces | place: China | collected 2012 | reverse complement strand
GCTTTTACCGTGCAAAAGAGCCGCTTTTGGAACGCAAAACAATAGGTTTTGTAATTCATTGATGTATAGAGAGTTATACAACAGCTAAGCTTGTGAAAAATATTTACACATTTATCACCTTCTTTTCGCTCACAAAATAACGTGAGTTTGGTGTAAGAATTAGTCGAAGATACTGCACTTCTTTTTGATTATAGGCATATTAAGGTATCTTATAAATAATATACCTGCATAATTCTTACACCAACTCACGTTCATCACAAGGCATACGCAAAACGCCCATCTTGCTGTTGAATGGCAAGATGGGCGTTATTCTTGATAGCACTTTGGCTATTTTACCTGTGCTTACAACTTTCCTATAACCTTCAAAATCTGCTCACCTATATTGATTGTATAGCCTTGTTGAACATATACAACACGATTGAAGCTATCGCAAATCAGGAAGATTGGGAGCGAAGGACTTGTTAGTTTCATTTGTTCGCGTATTTCGCTTACAACCTTCTTATCAACATCTGTACCCCATACAACATTAGAAGGAAGGTTGTCGAACTCCTTGAAATTGAAGCGAGACAGATGGTCGGCATCTTCAAAAAGGAAAATCATCTTACGTCCCCACTTCTCAAACTGCGCCTTATAGGTGCTGATGTCGCGCAAAGTATGGTTGGTTGGTTCTTGATTTGGCGCAACAATACCCACCATATAGTAGCCTCTGCCTGCCGTAGAAAGCAAGCTCTTGTCGGTGTTGGTCGCCATATCGTGATAGATATCTTCGGCATTGAAACTGCCAATCACCTGCACAGCATCTTCGCTTTCGCGCATTGTAAACGGCAAACGTGTTTCTCCGCCAGCCTTTATCGTGAACAAATGGGTTTCAGCCAATACCTGTCCGCTTGCCATACGTGTACCCGTAGTAAGCATATAAGTGCCTTCTTCCAACTCTGCACCTTTCTCAAAATCGGCTTTCCACGTAGCTTCTTCAGGATAAGTAAGAAGCTGTGCAACACCATTTTCTATTTTACTCAACGTGAAATGGCTGTAATATTTAGGGTTGTCGTTATACTTTGTCGGCTTGTATGCTAACAACAACTTACCCTTTGGCACACTCTTTTCAGCCTGTTTGCCGTCAAATTCCACATCTACCCAAGCACCGTTGGCATTGTATTGCAGTTTTCCGTTGATTTCATTGATGCGTGCAGGGAAACCTAAACTGCGGGCAGCAGCTACAAAGAAGATTGCCCTACCCAACTTGTCGGTTTTCTTTTCGCGCCAAACACTCATAGGCAGCATACGCAATCGTTGCGGATTATGCGTCTCATCAATTACGATGTTCGACTTACACCACGCTATAAGAGCTTGCGGAGTCTTTATGTTTGCCATCTTTTCTGCCAAGAAATGGCGATAAGGCGATAGCCATTCTATTTCTATACGAGGGTTCATTACGTATTTGCAATAGAGTTCCGAAGTGTTTGTTTCGGCAACTTCGTGGTCTTTCAACACCTCTAACTGCACATCGCGAAGGTCTTTTTCCGAAATAACATCTAACAGACGTTGTGCCATTTCCTTATTCTTCGCTTCGCGCAAGAAAGTCTGAATGGTTGCATAATTGCCACGCGACTTGTCTTTCATCGTAGCTTCGTATGCCTGACGGATAGAGTCTTCGTAAGCTAAACGCTTTGTATTCTCTGCTCGTTGCGCATCGGTAACATTCGGAAGAACAGTGCTTATCGACGGTGGCGTAATGTCCCAAGTCTTTGTTTGGGGCAATCCGTTGCGCTTTAACACAAGGCGCAGTTCCTTGGTCTTGCCAAACGAAACCTTGTCAATGCCTACCTTGCCGTCTTTAGATGCCCAGACTATCATATCGCCCTTACCTGCTGTAAGCGTAGCCACACCATTGTCGTTGGTTGTTTTCTTTGCAACAGAGTAAAATTCGGCATAGTTGTAAAGCTTAAATTCCACCTTTGCGCCTTTCACACGCTTGCCGTTTTCGTCTACAACAACTACTTTTACCTCTGCCGTAGGCGCATAATTGCTGATTACATTTATCTCTGTGTAGAGCGGAGTCTTGCTCATTACTTCTTCCGGACCATCGTAATCGCCAAACACTTTCGTGTGCATAAGCATACCACGAGAGGCACTTTCGTTGAACCAACCTAAGTTAAGAATAGGCTCAGGCTCGCACGCTCCGAGGAAATACCATTTACCGTCTGCCCACGCTTCTACCCATGCGTGGTTGTCGTCGGTATGCGCCCAGCGTGGCGTATATACTTGTCGGGCAGGTATGCCAACCGACCTGAGTGCTGCAACGAGGAAGGTACTCTCTTCGCCACATCTGCCGTATGCCGTGCAAACCGAAGCCAACGGACTGCTTGTGCGACCATCAGTCGGACGATAAGTAACTTTTTCGTGGCACCAATGGTTCACTTCCAAGATTGCATCTTTCATCGAAAGATGCTTCACACGGTTCTTTAGTTCTGCGTAAAACACTTTGCGGCTTTCGTCCAAGTTCTCGTTGTTCACACGAACAGGCAGTACAAAATGTTTGAACTCGCGTTCGGGAATGGTCTTTCCCCACGGCATTTCACGGCGTGCCTGCAATGTCAGCGCAATGTTTTCCTCGTAAAAAGCTTTGCTATAATCGGTTTTGTCGGGCAAAGCCATATACTTATAAAGGAAATTCAAATAATTTGTTTCAGGTTTTACAGCCGTTTTTACATCTCCTTTCGGAGGATTGCAAAGACTGCCTGCACTGCTGCTGCCACTCCAACAAAAGGTTAATGCCAACAAAAATAGAATGTTTTTTCTCATTTTAGTAAAATTCAGACGAGCCTGAAATAAGCTCAAAGTGATTTAGATAATATTGTTTTAGGCAAAATTACACTTTTTTATTGAGTAAGAAAAATTATATAATGTCTTTTTTCAAAAACACTTCAATTCTGTTTCTCCTACATTCTCTACCTTATATTTATAACGGAAAAGACAATAATAAAAGTGTTAATATTTTTCGCAAGAACAACTACCGCATAACCCTCTCTGTATCAGCGCACTACAAAAGCTATTGTTTTGCATTCCCAAAGCGTAGGTTTTGCAAGGTAAAAGCGGCTCTTTTGCATCGCAAAACCTACGCTTTCGCAACGTCAAATCGAAATTATCATTTTTCTGTCGAATTATCTTTACAAAACTGAAGCGATTTTCAGCACTTGCCACAAGAAAGGAAACGAGAAGCAATTGCCTATTGAAAAATTACTGAACTGCTTTTGTTGAAAAAACAGAAGATAACAAACTGAAATACAGTGGCTATATCACGACGAAACGACATTTGTGATATTTCACATTTTTAAGTGGTTAATTTTACGACAAAACAAAAAAAATGATTAACTTTGTAGGTTGATAAATAGAGACTATGAACGAAGAGTTAAGAATCATCATAAGCGGTGGCGGAACAGGCGGACACATCTTTCCAGCTGTGTCGATAGCCAATGCCATTAAAGCAAAATACCCTGACGCAAAGATACTATTCGTCGGAGCAGAAGGAAGAATGGAAATGCAACGTGTTCCCGCTGCAGGCTACGAGATTAAAGGCTTGCCCATTAAGGGATTTAACCGTGCAAACAAACTGAAGAATTTCAGTGTGCTCTGCAAGCTCTGGAAGAGTCTGCGCTTGGCACGCAAGATTATAAAAGACTTTAAACCACAGGTTGCTGTGGGTGTAGGTGGCTACGCAAGTGGCGCAACACTTTACGAGTGTTCAAAGATGGGCATTCCCTGCTTAATTCAAGAACAGAACTCTTATGCTGGTGTAACCAACAAATTGCTTTCTAAAAAGGCAAAGAAGATTTGCGTAGCTTACGAAGGAATGGAACGTTTCTTCCCAGCCGATAAAATCATTATGACAGGTAATCCAGTGCGACAGAACGTACTCGAGACACCACTTTCGCAAGAAGAAGCAAGAAAATCGTTCGAACTTAACCCTACAAAGAAGACCATTCTGCTGGTAGGTGGCAGTCTGGGCGCACGCACCATTAACCGTGCCGTGTTGGAACACTTAGACCTTATAGAGGCTTCCGACGCACAGTTTATATGGCAAACAGGCAAATACTATCATCAGTCTATCCTCGATGAAATGAAGGGAAAGGAACTTCCGAACCTTAAAATTATGGATTTCATCGGCGATATGGGTGCAGCTTACAAGGCTGCCGACTTGGTTATCAGCCGCGCAGGAGCAAGTTCTATCAGCGAGTTCCAGCTCATCGGCAAGCCTGTCATACTTGTGCCAAGCCCCAACGTTGCAGAAGACCATCAGACGAAGAACGCAATGGCATTGGTAAATAAAGGTGCAGCACTGCTTGTCAAAGATGTCGAAGCACCCGAAACGCTCTTACAGTTGGCGGTAAATACCGTAACCGACGAGCAGAAGCTTGCAGATTTAAGCGAGAATGTAAAGAGAATGGGACTTCACGACTCTGCCGACGTGATTGCAGAAGAAGTGATGAAACTGATTAAATAAAACGAACAAGAGGTGTTTTCAATACACCGAACGACTATACGGAAAATGGAACTGAAGGATATTAAAGCTGTTTATTTCGTAGGAGCAGGCGGTATTGGAATGAGTGCCGTGGCTCGATATTTCCGTCAGAAGGGACTTGTGGTAGCAGGCTACGACAAGACACCGTCTGACTTGACACGCCATTTGGAACAAGAAGGAATACAACTGCACTACGAAGAGAACACGGACTTGATTCCAGAAGCGTGCAAAGACCCCGCCACAACATTGGTGGTTTACACGCCAGCCATTCCCGATACGCACAAGGAACTGGCTTTTTTCCGTGCAAATGGATTTCAGATAGAAAAGCGTGCACAGGTATTGGGCAGGCTCACGCAAACACACAAAGGACTTTGCTTTGCCGGTACACACGGCAAGACAAGCACTTCAACGATGTGTGCCCACATTATGCACCAGAGCCACTTGGATTGCAACGCTTTCCTTGGTGGCATTTCAAAGAACTACGGCACAAACTACATACTGTCGGACAAAAGCGACTATGTGGTTATCGAAGCCGACGAGTTCGACCGTTCTTTCCATTGGTTGCGCCCATACATGAGCGTTATCACATCGACCGACCCCGACCATTTGGACATTTACGGCACTAAAGAAGCCTACTTGGAAAGTTTCCGCCATTACACCGAACTGATACAGACTGGCGGTGCCCTCGTTATCCATAAGGATTTGGAGATGAGACAGAACGTACAAGCGGGCGTGAAGGTTTATGAATACAGCAGGGAAGCAGGCGATTTCCACGCTGAAAACATACGAATACAAAACGGAACCATCGTCTTCGATATGGTGTCGCCCATCGAAAACGTTACGGACATAGAGTTAGGGCAGCCTGTTCCTATCAATATAGAGAACGGCATCGCTGCTATGGCATTGGCACAACTCAGCGGTTGCACAGCCGACGAACTGCGCAGGGGTATGAAAAGCTACGAAGGAGTGGACCGTCGCTTCGACTTCAAGCTGAAGAACGACCGCCACGTGCTGCTTTCCGACTATGCGCACCACCCTAAGGAAATACTGCAAAGTGCCAAGAGCTTGAAGGAAATCTACCCCAATCGGAAGATTACGGTTATTTTCCAGCCTCATCTCTACTCACGCACAAACGATTTCTATAGGGACTTTGCAGAAGCACTCAGCCATTTCGACGAAGTGGTACTCACCGAGATTTACCCAGCAAGAGAAGAACCTATACCGGGCGTAACGTCAGCACTTATCTACGACAACCTCAGCAGCAATGTTGAGAAACAAATGATAAGGAAAGACGATGTGCTTGAATTTGCAAAAGGCAGGGACTTCGATGTGCTTGTAGTACTTGGAGCAGGAAACCTTGACAACTACGTGGGACAACTCACAGAGATTATAAAAGAGAAGGAACAGAGATAAGGAAATGTACACAAACTGGAAGAAGATAACTTTCTGCGCATTAGATGCCGTATTGGCATTCTATCTTGTTATGGCGGTAACCTCGTGGAATACGCCAGACAAGAGCCGTCGCATCTGTACGAAAGTGAACATCAACATTTCCGATTCCAACAACTCTGGCTTCCTCAGTGCAAGGGAAATAAAATCCATTCTTGAAAAGGAACAACTCTATCCGCTTAACAAGCAATTGGAAGCAATAAAGCCACGAAGAATAGAAGAAGCCTTGAAGGTTGGACCATTTGTAGACACTGCACAATGCTACATAACGGAGAATGGGCACGTGAATATTATGATTTCGCAACGTATGCCTATCATTCGTATCAAGAACGATAAAGGAGAAGACTATTACTTGGACGATAACGGAGGAATACTCCCGAACTCTAAATATACAAGCGATTTAATCATCGCATCGGGAAATATCAGCCAATGGTTTGCCCACTATGGCATTGCACCATTGGCAAAAGCTATAAACAAATCGGATTTCTGGCTCAATCAGATTGAACAAATCCACGTTTGTGCCGACCGTGGCATAGAACTTGTACCACGAATAGGCGACCACATTATATTTATTGGCTACCTGCCAATAAGGAAAAGCAAGGCTGCAAACGAGAAAAGTATAGCCGAGTTTGTGGCAAAGAAGCTCGAACGAACCGAGAAATTCTATCGCTATGGGCTCTCGCAGGCAGGTTGGAACAAGTATTCGTACATCAATGTAGAGTTCGACAACCAGATTATTTGCAAGAAAAAGTCTGAACAGCAATCACAAGCAACTGTACGGCAGCAAGCAAAGCAAGAAGAAACAATTCCGACAGAAGTATCAGAATAAGAATAAAACATAAGTTATAAAGTATTTTAGTGTATGGCAGAATTTATTGTAGCCATTGAACTGGGCTCATCAAAAATTATGGGTATAGCCGGCAAGAAGAACCTTGACGGCAGTATCTCTGTGAATACCGTTGTCAAGGAAGACGCCTCGCAATGTATCAGAAAGGGCGTAGTCTACAACATCGACAAGACAGGACAGTGCTTAACCAATATCATAAACAAGTTAAAAAAGCAGCTTAAACACGAAATAACACACGTCTATGTAGGCGTAGGAGGACAGTCTATCCGCAGCGTAAAGAATGTTATAGTAAAGGAATTGCCTGCCGACACCATCATATCAAGCGATATGATAAACGAATTGATGGACGCAAACCGCGATATGAGCTATCCGGAACAGGAAATTCTCGATGCTGCCACACAAGAATACAAGGTAGACAACCAAGATTCTATCGACCCCGTAGGCATTAAGGCAAACCATTTGGAAGGCAACTTCCTCAACATACTTTGGCGAAAATCGTTCTACGACAACCTCAACAGTTGTTTTGAAAAGGCAGGCATCGCCATCGCCGAGATGTATCTTGCACCTTTGGCATTGGCAGACAGCGTACTCACCGAAAACGAAAAGCGTGGCGGTTGCGTGCTTGTAGACCTTGGAGCAGAAACCACAACAGTATCGGTTTACTACAAGAACATACTCCGCCATTTGGCAGTACTTCCACTTGGTGGTGCCAACATCACAAAAGACATTGCCAGCTTGCAGATGGAAGAGAAAGATGCAGAGAAGCTGAAGCTCACATACGGCAGTGCATACACCGACGACAACGACATCGACAACAACCTTTCTTACACAGTAACCGACGACTACTCGGTAGAAAGCAGGAAGCTCATTTCCATCATTGAAGCCCGCGTCGAAGAAATCATCGAGAATGTAATCTATCAAATTCCAGCAGAATTTGCAGACAAGCTCTTAGGCGGTTTCATTCTTACAGGCGGTGGCTCTAATATGAAGAACATTGAACGCGCTTTCCGCAACCATTCTCACGTCGATAAAATCAGAATTGCGAAGTTCGTTACCCAAACCATCAATGCAAGCAACGCAGACATCAATGCCAAGAACGGCACGATGAACACCATTCTCGGTTTGGTAGCAAAGGGCGACATCAACTGTGCAGGTGCTCCTATCAACCCCGACCAGAAGCTGTTCGAGGATACAACCAAGACAACAACAGCTACCACAAGCGACCTTCACAAGGAACCAAGAAAGCCGACTGAAATCGGACAAGGCGTTGTACTGACAGCAGCAGAGAAAGAAAAAGCTGAAGCAGAACGCCGCCGCATAGAAGAAGAAGAGCGCAAACGCAGAGAAGAGGAAGAAGAAAAGCGCAAGCAGGAAGAAGAAGAGAAACGCAAGAACAGCTTTTGGGGCAAGTTCTCTCGTAAGGTGAAAGAATTTGGCGGTTCTATTTTAGAGCCCGAAGAGTAAAGAAAACACTTTCAAAGGCGTAGGAAATAAAAAACAAGACAAAGGAAATACGGCTATGGCAGATAATAATATGAAAAGAGAAATACTCGACTTCGGCGAAGCTGAACAGAACAGCATCATCAAGGTTATCGGTGTTGGCGGCGGCGGTGGCAACGCCGTGAACCATATGTATCGCGAAGGCATACACGACGTAACATTCGTTTTGTGCAACACCGATGCACAAGCACTCAACGATTCACCCGTTCCCATTCATTTGCAGCTTGGCAAAGAAGGTTTAGGAGCCGGCAACAAGCCTACCAAGGCAAAGGAAGCAGCTGAGGAAACCATCGACGACATAAAGAAAATGCTGAGCGACGGCACCAAGATGGCATTCATTACCGCTGGTATGGGAGGCGGTACAGGTACAGGAGCAGCCCCCGTCATTGCAAAAGTAAGCAAGGAAATGGGCATTCTCACCGTAGGTATCGTTACCATTCCATTCCGTTTCGAGGGCGACAAGAAGATAGACCAAGCACTCGACGGCGTAGAAGAAATGTCAAAACACGTAGACGCCCTGCTGGTGATAAACAACGAACGCCTGCGCGAAATATACCCAGAGATGAGCGTGCTCAACGCTTTCGGAAAGGCAGACGACACACTCAGCGTAGCCGCAAAAAGCATTGCAGAAATCATTACCGTACACGGACTCATCAACCTCGACTTCAACGACGTGAAGACAGTGTTGAAAGACGGTGGCGTAGCCATCATGAGCACAGGTTACGGCGAAGGCGAAGGTCGTGTAAAGCAAGCTATCGAAGATGCTCTGAACTCCCCATTGCTCAACGACAACGACATTTACAATTCCAAAAAGATACTCCTCTCCATCAATTTCAGCAGCGACAACAACGACAATCCCGGCTTGACGATGGAAGAAATGAGCGATATAAACGAATTTATGAGCCACTTTGGCAACGGATTCGAGCTGAAATGGGGATTGGCACTCGACCCAGAACTCGATAAAAAAGTAAAAGTAACCATTCTCGCAACAGGTTTCGGCATCAAGGACGTAGAAGGAATGGGCAGCCACATCAAGAAACATTCGCTGGAAGAAGCAGCACGCCTTGCCGAAGAAGAAGAACGCGAGGCAGAACGCAGAGACCGCAGAGACCGCATCTATGGCGGAAGCAAGTCTACAAAATCGAAGCGTCGTCCGCACATCTACATTTTCTCGCAAGAAGATTTAGACAACGAAGACATTATCCTCGCCATCGAAAACACACCAACCTACAAGCGCACGAAGCAAATGCTCAAAGACCTGAAGGTTACACCAGAGAAAAAAGAGGAAACGCCCTCTGAAGAAGTTCAAGGCGTCATCAGCTTTGTCTAAGAAACAAGACGGATAAAGCCCATAAGACAACGCAAAATACTTTTCAATAATACAATCATTTATACAAAAAACGAACACCTGTAAAGAATTGAATAGTCCCTCTTTTCTCTATATGAAAAGAGGGGACTTTTTATTTTGAATATCGTTAATATGTCGCTATTACAGCAAGGCAAAAAACAAGATACAAAAACATAATAAATTAACAAGTAATTTTTGGAAAGACTATGGAAGATATTGAACACACCTATACCATACAATGGGTTGGACCATTAACATACAAAGAGTTTCGGGAGTATATAAAGAAAGATGACACCATTATGTCTGGTTATTATAATTTCTACTACTTCGAAGCTCAACAAGATAAGCGGTATAAATGGTACCGATATATGGGCATTCGCAAGAAAAATGATGGGATAGAGAAACGCTTAAATACACAGCACGAGCACTTTAAGGAATTTAAAGATGGTAATGAAGTTAGGATTTGGATAGGAAGTCTTGCAAATCCAAAACACCAAAAATACAAGAACATAGACCTTATTGAGACTTTGTTTATCCGTGCATATAGTGCTATGCTGACAGAGAACAAGGGTAAGAAACAGAAGGAAATCGATTCATCTATTTGCGTTATCAATATGTGGTTTAATAAAAATGAAGAGATGCAGACATATCGAGTTGAAAGACCCTGCTTTGATGATGTTATCCTTTACTATTACGAGAAAGATTTGTTTAAACGTGGGAATTTGTCAAGGGTACGGTAGTATGATAAACGAAAAATAAGCTATATGTGTACGCGAGTTCGGGTTAAGAAAGTCCTTTTAAAAGTTGGTAATATCGTTGGCTTTTTGTAACTTTATAGTTGTAAATCAATAACTTACAAAACAACTAAGCGATGATTACCAAAGACAAAGTTTTTCA
>OGWW01001853.1_pt1 | contig 10608 bp, 9 predicted proteins | sample 1576131 | NCBI WGS metagenome assembly OGWW01 (sample SAMEA3541576, study PRJEB24748) | human gut metagenome | biome: human gut; feature: human-associated habitat; material: faeces | place: China | collected 2012 | reverse complement strand
TCTATTCGAATACAATGAAAAAAAGGATTTCGGATCGGGGGAATTTTTTTGCAGTTAAATAAAATAAAATTACATAGTTGCACGACATTTGCCAGTGCACAGAGCCAGATTACATTAGATGACGATTACAACGTGCCGGACTACCGGCCGGATATTGTGAAAGTGTTAAAAGAAAAGGGAGAACTTCATTTTGATGAGGTGAAGGCGGCAGCAGGCGCAGCGTGGTTAAAGGGACGCCTTGTTTTCAGGGTATTGTACCGCAGCGATCAGGAAAATGGAAAAATAAGCTGTCTGAAAGGAGAGATACCGTTTCAGGAAAAACTCAACATGGACGGTGTACAGGAATATGATGTGATACAGGCATCCGGAGAGATTGAGGATCTCACGATCGGAGTCATCCATTCCAGAAAAATCAGCGTGCGGGCAGTCATTTTGTTAAAGACAGAAGAACCGCAGGAAAAAGAGGATGAACTCTGTGTTGGGATAGAGGCGGATGACGGATGTGAAAAACGTTATCGGAACACAAATATCTTACAGCTTTTATGTATGAAGCGCGATCAGTGCCGCCAGAAAAGCGAGATCACACTGCCGTCAAGCAAACCAAATGTGCAGGAAATTTTATGGAAAAGCTTAGAAATCCGCAATCTGGATACAAAAATGGGGCAGGACGGTGTAAAACTGAGTGGCGAAGTGCTCATCTCCGTTTTGTATCAGGAGGAAGAGGAAACAGACCGCGTGCAGTGGTATGAGACGGTGATTCCATTGGACTGCGGTGTGGAATGTGACGCAGGAACGGAGGCAGATATTATTTATAAAGTGAAGGCAAGACCGGCTTCCATGGAACTTGAGGTAAAGCCGGACTACGACGGTGAGGAGCGCGTTCTGGTCCTGGAACTTGTGATGAATCTGGATATCCGGGTGTGGAAAGAACAGGAGATTTCCATGTTAGAGGACGTTTATTCTCTGAAAAAGGAGATCATTCCGGTCTGCACAGGCGTGACTTTACATCATATTTCTGTGAAAAATGACAGCCAGTGCCGCCTGAACGAGCAGATGGAGTTAGCGGAAAGTCAGGAGAAGATTTTACAGATTTGTTCCTGTGAGGGAACGGTTCATTTAGAGAGCACGGAATTGACCGGACAGGGCGTGCGTGCAGAGGGGATTCTGGTCACAGAACTGCTTTATATCACGACCGACGATCAGATGCCAATCGGTTCTGCCAGAGAGATTTATCCATTTGAACAGCTCATTGAAATCCCACAGCAGACGGCGCGGACAGAGCGCAATAAGCCGGAAGAGTTGGAGGCTTTGGAGCGGAAAAATAAACTGCAGACAGAGCTTGATTGCAGGATCAGCCAGTTGTCCGCGGTCATGCTCGATCAGGATCATGTGGAAATAAAAGCGGTGATCGGATTAGATTTGCTTGCATTTGAGCAGGAACAGATAGATAATATTACTGATACGCGTGAGGAGCCTCTGGATATGGAGCAGTTACAGAAGCGTCCGGGACTGGTCGGCTACATTGCAAAGGACGGAGATTCGCTCTGGAGTATCGCAAAGGAGAATCACACAACGGTGGAAGATATTCTGCGGGATAATCACCGGACGGATGAGGATCTGCGCAGAGGGGAAAAAATTTTGATTGTAAAGAAAGTAGAACTGAACAGTTACGAATCGTAATTGTGAAGTACTGAAAAATCACAAAAAGACAATGAAAAGCAGATTAAGAAGAATTGAGATAACATGATAGAGGTAACACAGATTCGAAAAAGTTATGGAAAAAAGAAAGTACTGTCCGATATCACCTTTCAGGTTAAGCCGGGGGAGTGCGTTGCGATCGCAGGGAAAAACGGCTGCGGCAAATCTACCTTAATGCAGATCATGGCGGGCATTTTAAAGCCGGATGGCGGTGAACTATGCTATTTTGGAAAAAAAGCAGCCTACAAAAGCAGTACATTTCGCCGGTTTTGCGGTTATGTGCCGCAGGAAAATCCGTTGATGGAAGAACTGACGGTGCAGGATAATCTGAAACTCTGGGGCGGCAGCCACAACGCCAACACAAAAGAGCTGGTCGCACAGTTTCAACTGGAGGATTTGTTGCAAACAGAGGTAAGCAAACTTTCCGGTGGTATGAAACGGCGTTTGAGCATTGCGTGTGCACTCGTGGAGAGCCCGTCATTTTTACTGATGGATGAACCGACGACAGCTCTTGACCTTTATTATAAAGAGAGCATTCACCAGTGGATGAAAACCTATCAGCAGAAAAATGGAATCATCCTTATGACGACGCATGATGAGAGCGAGATACGCAATGCGGACAGATGCCTTTTTATGGATGAGGGCAAAGTGCTGGAATTAGATGCAGAAGATATTTTGCAAAAGTTTGCAGGCATGTCAGAATGACAATCAAGTACAAATACTAAGGAAACAGAGAAAAACAAGGGAGGATTCGTTATGAACGAACAATTTGAAACACAAAATCCGGTGGAGAATACTGTGACACCGGCAAACCAGATGGAAACACCAACACCGGAAGCACCAAAAAAGAAAGGAAACAAAATCGCCATCATTGCGGGCGTGGTGGCAGCAGTGGTTGTCGCGGGCGGCGTTGGCGTATTTGCAGCGGTCAAAACAGGAGCTTTTTTAAGCCCGTCAAAAAAGGTATTGCTTGCAGGTGCAAAGACTGTGAGTGACATGGGAAGTTTGGGAGAGACATTAAAAGACTGTGTTTCCCTGTATTCGGATGAGTATACACTCAAAATGGATTTTTCCATGAACGAGGGCGATATTTCCATGGAGGGACGCAGTTCGAAGGAACAGAAGCAGATAAAAGGAAATCTCAATATTTCCGGTGCACCATCGATTGATTTTTTAGCAGACATTGGTGCGGACAGTGTGCAGGTGGAAGTCCCGACAATCAGTGAACGCCTGTTTACCTATGATTACAGAAATGAAAAGAGTGGATATTTGCTGGAAATGGTAGACCAGGATACGCTCGATGCAGTGGATGCGACGCTTAAGGCTGCTTATGATAACCAGAATTCAGATGAGTTCCGCAAGAAAATGTTAAAAGTTTACGCGGATGAATACAATACGCTGGAATTTTCCAAAGTGGACGCAAAAGACTTTACCATCGACGGAACAGAGCGCAGTTGTAAGGGATATCAGACGGTTGTGACCAAAGACAACGTGAATCATGTGATCGATGGACTTGAGACACTTTACGGGGAAGATTATCAGGAACTGATGGATGCGCTTGATCTGACCGCAGCAGATTTTGTTGCATCTATGAGAGAGGCAGTGGAAGAACTTGATGACAGCACAACGCTTGTATTCTACTTATACAAAGGTCAGTATGCAGCCATTGATATCATACCGGAAAATGATGTCTCATTTGAAATCCAGTTCCTCGGTGGGGATAGGAGAACGCAGAACATGCTTATCCTTGCAGACGATGAGAAAGTGGTCGAGGTTCAGGGCAGTAACGAGGGCAGTGTCGAGACAATCATGATGACCGCAGAGGAAAACGATACCGTAAAGTTCACGTATGACAGTGACAGCGGAGACATCGCAATGGAAGCAAAATATGATGAGGAATCTTATGATTTTGCAGGAAATCTTGCAGTCGATAAGAACAGGATGGTCATTACCATTGATGATCTCGGAAATGATTCTGAAGATGTGAGCGGAAGTATCACATGGGAAAAAGGTGCTCAGTTTGAGGAAGTTTCCGGCGATGTCTTTGACCTTGGAAATGCAACTGAAGAGGAATGGCAGGATCTTCTTCACGAAATCACATCAGCAATGTTAGGTGGATTTTAATTCATGAGATTTTTTCTTCGATATCTGTCACTTGAGGGTAAAAAAAGCCTGATAGCGGCGAGAAAAAGCATGGTAAAGTTTATAGTGATGTTATTACTGATCGCAGGCGGATCGCTTGCGGTCAGTCTCGTTATGCGGGATGCCGGTGTGTTCCAGACGGCGGAGATTGGCGTTGTGATACCTGAGGATGAGGCACAGACGAAGATGGTGGCGCAGTTTATCTCTGCGATGGACAGCGTGAAAAGTGTCTGCCACTTTCAGTATCTGGATCAGGGAGAAGCGATGGCATCGCTGAAAGAGGGTACTTTAGATGCAGTGCTCTCACTTCCGGAGCAGTTTTACGAGGATGTGGATTCCGGGAAAAATACACCGGCAACCATTTATTTCCCGGAAAATGCTCCGTTAAACACGAGAGTGTTCGGTGAACTTGTGACAGACGGTGTCTCTCTGCTACGGACGGCGGAGGCTGGTGTCTATGCTGCCTACGATACTGCGCAGATTTATCAGACGGAGATCTCAAGGAATCAGATCGGGGATGTGATCTCCGGGCTTTATATTTACGAGGCATTCGACCGCACTTCGGTTTTCCAGAAAAATGTGTATTCTTCGCTTGGAAAAGCAGATCTCTATCAATACTATTTTTCTGCGGCTGTACTGCTTCTCCTTCTGATGATGGGTGTCAATTACGGTTATCTGTATCAGAAGCAGAGCCGTGCTGTGGAGGATAAAATCAGAATTTACGGTATCGGCGAAGGGAAAAATGCGTTGGTCAAAGTGCTTCTTATGACCGTTCCGCTGTGGCTTGTGGGAGTTTTGGTGTATGCTGTGGGCTGTCTGGTATCAGGGAAGTATCATCTGTCTTTTTTGTGGTTTGACCGGGAGGTGCTGCCTGGAACACTGCTTCTTGCAGCGGTGATCGCAGCGTATTTTCAACTGATCTATACGATTTCGGGAGAGAGCACCAGAGGAACGATCGTGCTGCTTGCGGTCAATGTTTTTCAGATCATGGCTTCCGGTGTTGTGATCCCTACTGCATATCTGCCGGAACTTTTTGGAAAAATCGGAACCTTTTTTCCACTGACCTTTTGGGACAGCTATTATCTGAAATTATTGTTTTTCGGAATCAAAGGGCAGGAGACAAGGCAGCTGATCCTCATGTTTGCTGTGTTTTTTGCAGCCAGCGTGCTATGGGCAAAAGCGGCAGGAAATTTTGGAAACGCAGAACGGAGGGAACATAAAAAAGGCGGACGCCTGACCATCGGAGGGGTTGGAAAATCAGCATTTTTTCATTGGTATTTTTTACAGTTGAAAGCATGGCTGAAACGTGGGACAAGTCTGTTGTTATTAGTATCTATGCTCTTTGTGGTCTGGTTTGCCGGACAGATCTCAATGCCGCAGTCTGACAATGTGACCGTTGGAATCGTGGAAACTGACGGAGCGCACGGAAAAGAAGTGCTGCAACATCTGACACAGCGTGAAAGTCTTTTTTCCTTTGTGATGTATGACAGCAAAGAGGCACTGCAGGAGGACGTCATTGCAGGAAAACTGGAGTGTGGTTTTTATTTCTCCAACAATTTTGAAAAAAAATTTGAGCATGAAAAGTTAAAAAACAGTGTGTCGTATCTCTGCACACCGCTCACCACGAAGGGCGAGGTGGCGCGTGAGACCTTTTATGCGGCGCTGTTTGAGGTGTATGGAGCACAGATGCTGAGTGCAAGGACAGAGCAGCTGTTTGGTGATGATGCAAACGTAGCGCGTGATGTCCTGCTTGCCAATTATGAAAAATATCTCAAAGGAAACGAAGTTTTTCAGGTTAATGTGGAGCAGACAGAGGCAGTGGAGACGACAGAGAAAGAAAAACAGGTATTTCCACTTCACGGACTTGTGGCATTGTTTCTGTTTTTGATCATATATGTGGAATACGGACGACGTTTTGACGCCGGCAGTGGAAAACCATATCTGGCACTTCCGGCGCCACTTGGCGAAGGATTTCAGATGATGGGACTTCTCGCAGCGGGAACCGTTCCGGCGGTGGCTGGCTTGGTGTTACTGCTTTGTTCCGGGGAGAGCCGCGGACTCCTTCGGGAGATCAGCGCCATGATATTATTGCTGGCAGCCTGTATCGTGTGGATATGGATTGTTGGAAAATGGATACAAAATCTGACCAGTTTTACATCCCACATGTTCCTGCTTGTGTTGATAAATCTGGTGTTCTGCCCGGTTCTTGTGGATATTGCAGCCTTCATTCCGGCATTAAAATTCGTGCGGTACCTCTGCCCGGTGGGGATCTATCTGGAATTTATTTCATTGTAAATTTATGGAAAGGCTAACTATTGCATAGCAAAATGTGTTAAAATAGACATGACATTGCAGATAGAATATCAGATAATTGTGTAACTCAACATAACGTAAATTGAATTGTGAAAAATCAACAAAAGCTTGAGAAAATACTGGAGAGCGTGTCTTGAATGTTTTTGTTGATTTTGAACAATTTGAAATAAAGGTAAGAGGAGTTACACAATTATCGTTCATTTATTTTCACACAAGGAGATTAACGCTTTTATGAAATTTTTACGGGCGATGAAAAAATTAAAGATAAAACAGCAGATAATAGCGGCAGTTATGGCGTGTGTGCTTGGCATAGGAGGCATATACTCGGTGCATGCGTCCGTCATTAACGATGCAAAAAACAAGAAAAACGAAGCGCAGCAGGAGTTAGACAACTTAAACAGCCAGATTGATGAGATCCAGGCGGCACAGAGTGATCTTCAGGAGGAAATGGACGCTTATGATGACCAGCTCATGGCACTGCTCACAGATATGGATCTTCTGGAAAACGATATGGATGCAAAGCAGGATGAGATTGACCAGGCGAATGCTGATCTGGAAGTCGCACAGGAGAAAGAGCAGACGCAATATAACGCGATGAAAACGCGAATTCAGTATATGTATGAAAACGGTGACAGTAATTACTGGGAAGCGATGATGGGAGCAACGAGCATCACCGACCTTTTAAACCGTGTGGAATATGTATCCGAAGTGTATGATTACGACAGAAAGCAGCTTACTGCTTATCAGGAGACGGTACAGCAGGTGGCAGATCTGAAGGATCAGTTAAATGCACAGCTGGCAGAGATGGAAGAGCTAAAGATCAGTTATGAAGATCAGGCATCTTCCCTGCAGGCTTTGATCGCAGAAAAAAGCGCTGCGATGGATAATTTTGACGCCCAGCTTGCAAGTGCAAAAAGTCTTGCAAGCCAGTATGCAGATACGATCAAAAAGCAGAACCAGATCATTGCAGATGAACAGGCGCGTCAGGCAGCAGAAGAGGCAGCCGCAAGGCGGGCAGCGCAACAACAACAGCAAAATGCAGGAAATCAGTCAAACACAACGGGCAGTGACACAAATGCGTCAGCTTCAGGTTCAGGAACCGGTTTAACATCTTCAGGTTTAAATCCTGCACACACTACAAATGTCAGCGGAAGTGATGTGGTGGCCTTTGCGAGCCAATATGTCGGTTATCCGTATGTGTACGGCGGCAACAGTCTGACGGAGGGGGCTGACTGTTCTTATTTTGTCATGGCATGTTTCGGACAGTATGGAATCTCACTTCCGAGAAACTCTTATTCCATGCAGAGCTGCGGACAGGCAGTAAGCTATGACTGCGCACAGCCGGGAGATATCATCTGCTATCCGGGACATGTTGCAATCTATATGGGAAATGGAAGGATCGTGCATGCTTCCAGCCCGACAAACGGAATCTGTTACGGAAGTGCGACGTATCGTACGATCCTGACGATACGACGGGTGTTATAAAGGAATTGTAACTTTCTGGAAAAAGTGATATAATATCTTGCAGAGTTTGTCTATACTAACAGTTGGATAATTGCGAAACTTCTAACAAACGAACAGGGGATTCGCAGCTATCGGAAACTGACAATGAAAGAAGGAGAAATATTATGCAGTTTGAACAGTTACAAAAAGATATGATAGCAGCCATGAAGGCAAGAGATAAAGTTCGTAAAGATGCGATTTCCGCACTGGTATCTGCAGCAAAGAAAGTAGCCATTGATGAGGGATGCAGAGATAACATCAGCGAGGAGATTGTTGACCGTGTCATTTTAAAGGAGATCAAATCTGTAAAAGAGCAGATTGATACGTGTCCTGCAGAGAGAACAGATTTGAAGGAAGAATATCAGGCTAGATATGATATTTATCAGGAATATGCACCAAAAATGATGTCCGCAGAGGAAGTGGAAGCATTTATCACTGAGAAATTTGCAGATATCGTTGCGGGCAGGAACAAAGGAATGATCATGAAAAATGTGATGCCTGAATTAAAAGGCAAGGCAGAAGGAAGCGTGATCAATCAGGTAGTTGCAAAACTTTGTCAGTAAGCACCATACAGAAGGGCGCGGCGATAATATGGAGAAGCGAATACGTTTTACAATCATACTTGTACTCATTTTGATCGTTGTCATAGCGTTTTCTTTCCAGTCGAAAGAGAAGAAGGAATATCTGGTTTACAATGAGGCATTAGATAAGACTGCGGTTACCGTGGATGATGTATCATTGACTTTGAAAGATATCGCATTTTATGTAGCTTATGAGGAAAAAACAGTTCAGGAACAGGCGATACTCTATAACCCGGACAATCCAAGACAGTACTGGAATGTTTATACAGACGGGCAGTTTGTGAAGCTTACTGCAAAACAGGCAGCATTGGATATGGCTGTGCATGATGAGATTTTTTATCAGATGGCTGTAGCAGAGGGCGTGAAGCTGGACGTGACGGAGCAGGAATATCTTGAAAATGATGAGAGTGATTTCTGGTCTGATTTAGAGGACTGGCAGAGAGAACAATTGGGGATTTCAGAGGAAGAACTGGATTCTGAAATGGAGAAAATAGCACTGGCTGACAAATATCAGAGTATTTATGCAGAGATGAACCAAAAAGAGTACGAGGCATATAAATTTAATTGGGAAGCCTATGAGGCACTTTTGTCGGAACACAAATACAGTGTGAATGAAAAAGTATGGGACAGAGTGGATTTTGGCTCTGTCACGCTTGATAATTAGAAAGTAGAAAAGAGAAAAATTATGTCAGTAAAAATTGGAAGAAACGATCCATGCTGGTGTGGAAGTGGCAGAAAGTACAAGGCATGCCATGAAGCATTTGATGAGAAGATCGCAAGATATGCGTCACAGGGACATATCGTGCCGCAGCGTAACATTATTAAAAATGCAGAGCAGATCGCAGGCATTAAAGAGAGCTGTAAAATTAACATTGCAGTGCTTGATTACATTGAGAAAAATATCCATGAGGGTATGAATACGGCAGAGATTGATAAAATTGTTTATGATATGACAACAAGCATGGGCGGAATCCCGGCGCCACTCAACTATGAAGGATATCCATTTTCTGTGTGTACCTCTGTGAATGATCAGGTGTGCCACGGTTTTCCTTCCAAGGATGTGATCCTAAAGGCAGGGGATATTATCAATGTCGACTGCTCTACCATTTTAAACGGATATTTCTCTGATTCTTCGAGAATGTTCTGTATCGGTGAGGTCAGCCCTGAGAAGAAAAAGCTTGTCCAGGTGACCAAAGAGTGTGTCGAACTTGGATTAAAAGAAGTAAAACCATGGGGATTTTTAGGTGACATGGGGCAGGCAGTCCACGACCATGCATTTTCCAATGGATACACAGTTGTCCGTGAAATTGGCGGACATGGTGTAGGTCTTGAGTTCCATGAGGAGCCGTGGGTAGGATATAATTCCAGACGTGGACAGGAGATGCTGATGGTTCCGGGCATGATCTTTACGATCGAACCGATGGTGAATATGGGACAGCCGGATATTTATGTTGATTCCGATAATGACTGGGAAGTATACACAGACGATGGACTTCCATCCGCACAGTGGGAGATCATGGTGCTTGTGACGGAGGACGGACATGAAGTCCTGTGCTGGTAAGCTGAATAGTGTGGAGAAGAAAAAAGCAGCATAGCCGTGAGGCTATGCTGTATGTTTGAAAAGCTGTATGTGGAGCGGCTCGCCGAGGTATTTGATAAAATGCCGGTAGATCACGACCGCAGCGATCAGAAAGCTTCCAATCTGGATGGATGGAACTTTTACGGTAAACAGCACGCATAATGCAAACAGTCCAAAAGTAACGACAGACCGGAAAGAATGTGGGCTGACCACAACGATCAGGGAAAAGAAAATAAAGAAAAATGCAAGGTACACTGCCGGACGCATCTCCGGAAACAGACCGAGCAGGACTCCAAAGGAGGCGGTAATTGCTTTGCCGCCTTTTTCTTTTCGGAAAAATGGAAATGCGTGTCCGAACACCGGGGCGATGAGCACCGGAATAAAAAGCAGCGAGTGAGTATCTAAAAAGCGCTGCCCGAGAAATACCGGAACAAATCCCTTTGCCAGCTCTAAAATAAGGGAGAGTAGCCCACAGAAAAATCCGCCGTACATAAAGGCATTTGCAACGCCCGGATTGTGGTCTGCGGGAAGTTCCCGGATATCAATGTGCCGTATGATTTTTGGCGTCCAGTAAGCAAACAGTGTGCTTCCGAGGGCAAATCCAAGAATCGTAAAGAAGAGATATAACATAAAAACCCCTTTCTATTCATGAGAAACAAGCTGTTCTAACAGACTTACGATCTGCATGGCAGCTTCAGGCTTGCGTTCTCTGCGCTGTGCCTCTGACATCTGTTCACGCAGGGAATCATTTTCAATCAGTGCTTTGCCAAGCTGTACCTGTTTTGCGAGATG
>OGWW01001847.1_pt1 | contig 10657 bp, 10 predicted proteins | sample 1576131 | NCBI WGS metagenome assembly OGWW01 (sample SAMEA3541576, study PRJEB24748) | human gut metagenome | biome: human gut; feature: human-associated habitat; material: faeces | place: China | collected 2012 | reverse complement strand
AGCGGCTGTTTTGCACGGTAAAAGCGTAGGTTTTGCATCGCAAAACAGCCGCTTTTGCAATGTCAAAACGCAGTTGTCACTTTTTAACAATATTTTCTTTACAAAATGAAGGCGATTTTCTGCCAAACTTAATGCCTATGGTATGGCTTTTAAGTCGATTTCTTCTTATCTCCGTTCTTTGAAGAACTGCTGCATTAGCCTTTTGCATTCTTCTTCCCGAACGCCCTTTGTTACGATTGTTTTGCTGTGAAGTGCCTGTGGAGCAAAGGCAGAAAAGCCTCGCTTCTCGTCGCTGCAACCATAGACAACCCGCTTAATTTGCGACCAGCCCAATGCACCTGCACACATAATGCAAGGTTCTACCGTTACATAAAGGGTGCAGTCTTGCAGGTATTTTCCACCTAACTCGTTGGCTGACATCGTTATTGCCTGCATTTCCGCATGGGCAGTAACATCGGTCAGTGCTTCTGTAAGGTTGTGCGCCCGTGCGATAATTCTGTCGCGACACACTATCACGGCACCAACGGGAACTTCGCCTTTTTTGAACGCTTCTTCAGCCAGTGCCAAGGCTCGCCCCATATAATAGTCGTCTTTCTTTATTTGTTCTTCGCTGCTCATACATTATTATATAATCTTCGCAAAATTACAATATTAATTCTATAATTCAGAAAAAAACTCTATCTTTGTAATATGGTTAAGATAGGCTTGCGGTCTGGCAGTTGCTTTGGCAACCTATCATTCTGAATAATATGGCATTACACAACGAAACAGGTAAATGGGGCGAGCAGTTGGCGTGCGAGTATCTTATGCGCGAGGGCTATAGAGTCGTGGAAAGAGACTGGAAATGCGGTCAGCGTGATTTGGATATAGTCGCCATAGAAAACGATGTTTATGTTTTCGTAGAGGTGAAAACACGTAGAAACGAGCGTTTTGCCAATGCTGATGAGGCTGTAACGACACAGAAAATCCGTTCTGTTTCCATTGCCGCAAATGCTTATGTGAAGGGGCATCGTATTGACAGAGTGTTGCGTTTCGATATAATAACGGTTGTTGGAACGCCCGACAAATACGAAATTCGCCATATTAAAGATGCCTTTCTCCCATTTGTATGACAAAAGAAAGTGGAACAGTAACAATGTATTTACTTCAATGAACATTATTCACAAGATACGAGCAGCTTTCCAAAAGGAAAAGAAGTCTACCACTAACATTGTACGATTGGAAACCATTGGCAGTACCAACGACTTTCTGAAAACTTATACGCCCTCGGAAGGGGAGCAGATGACTGTGGCTGTGGCTGATTTTCAGACTGCAGGACGTGGGCAAGGAGCGAACAGTTGGGAGAGCGAAGCTGGTAAGAACCTGTTGTTTTCTGTGCTTTTGCACCCAGTTGAAGTGCCTGTTGCCTGTCAGTTTCTGTTGTCGGAATATGGTGCATTATCGTTGCGAGAAGCATTGACAGACTATGTGGACGAGGATAGCATTACGCTGAAATGGCCGAACGACATATATTGGAACGACAAAAAACTAAGCGGTACGCTGATAGAAACCAAGTTGAGCGGCGGAAGGATAAAAGACTGCGTGTTTGGTGTGGGACTGAATGTGAACCAAACGGAATTTAAAAGCGATGCTCCCAATCCCGTTTCGCTTTGTCAGATTTTAGGCAAAGAGGTGAATAGGGAAGACCTTTTACAAAAGATTATAGCCTCGTTTGAACGAAACTACGAGTTGATTCGCAGTGCAAACTATGGCGCAATCTCGGCAATGTATCACGAAGCATTGTATCGTTCAAAAGGTTTTTACCCTTACGAAGATGCGGACGGAGTGTTTGAAGGGGCTATTGTGGAAGTTGAGGACGACGGACACCTGATACTTCGCGACCGCGAAGGAAAGATAAGAAGTTACGAATTTAAAGAAATAAAGTATGGCAAGATTTAAAAGAATCCTCCTAAAGCTTTCAGGCGAGAGCTTAATGGGCAAGCAAGGATACGGCATTGATGCGGAACGCCTTGAAGACTATGCACGCCAAATAAAAGAAATACAGGAAATGGGCGTGCAAATCGGTATCGTTATAGGTGGCGGTAATATCTTCCGTGGACTGACAGGCAGCCAGAAAGGCTTCGACCGAGTAAAGGGCGACCAGATGGGTATGTGTGCAACAGTGATTAATTCGCTCGCATTGAGTTCTGCACTGGGTGCTTTTGGCGTGAAGTCGAAGATGATGACGGCAATCCGTATGGAACCTATTGGCGAATTTTATAGCAAATGGAAAGCTGTTGAAGCACTCGAAGAAGGTTACGTTTGCATCTTCTCGGCAGGTACGGGCAATCCTTATTTCACTACCGATACGGGTTCGAGCTTGCGTGGCATTGAGATAGAAGCCGACGTAATGCTGAAGGGTACGCGTGTAGATGGTGTCTATACGGCAGACCCAGAGAAAGACCCTACGGCAACGAAGTTTACCGAAATAACTTACGATGAGATATACAATAAGGGTTTGAAGGTAATGGACCTTACTGCCACAACAATGTGCAAGGAAAACAATCTTCCTATCTATGTGTTCAATATGGACATTGTTGGAAACTTAAAGAAAGTAATCGACGGCGAGGACATAGGTACATTGGTGCACAATTAAGGGAATAAAAAACTGCAAGGCTGTTGTTACGATTGAACAACAGCCTTGCAGTTTATATGAAAAAGTGGGGTAGTGAAAACACATTATAAAGTGTCTGCTCAATTCAATATTTAGGCGTTCAGATAAATATGACGTCATATTTTTTATTCCTACTTATGATATTGAATCTGCATATAGGATTTGTTGCCCTTGAGAAGTAAGATTAGAACGACACCAAACGTGTTCCGTCGGCTTGTTCTTCTATTTTTACCTTGACCGCATTTTCGGGTAAAATGTCCTCAATAAGCTCGGGCCACTCCAATAAACAAAGGTTTCCGCTGTAAAAATAGTCTTCATAGCCCATATCATAGACTTCTTCCAACTTCTTGATGCGATAGAAGTCGAAATGGTAAATAGGGCTGCCCTTGCCGTCGGTATATTCGTTTACGATGGCGAAAGTAGGCGAAGTAATAACGTCTTCCACACCTAAGACTTCGCAAATGGCTTTGGTGAAGGTCGTTTTTCCAGCTCCCATTTTACCGTAAAAGGCAAATACTTTATTGTTGCCGATGTTGTCTATAAACTTTTTTGCAGCATCGTGAATGGTTGCAAGACTTTTTATTTTGATTTCCATTGTTTGTTATCTTTTTGTGTTCTGTGTAAGCTTGACGCTTTTGGGTGTCAGCGTAATGATTGGAACTATCATTTCCTCGATGGAAATTCCACCATGTTGGAACGTGTCTTTGTAGTACGACACATAGTAGTTGTAGTTGTTCGGATAGGCAAAGAAGCTATTGCCCGTTGCAAAAACATAGCTTGTGCTAAGGTTTGGAGCAGGAAGTTGCGCCTGCTGTGGGGCTTTAATGGTGAACACTTCTTTTGAATTATAGTTCAGGTTCTTGCCCAATTTGTATCGTAGATTGGTGTTTGTGTTTCTGTCACCAATGATTTTTACTGGCTTGGTCGTACGAATAGAACCGTGGTCGGTGGTCAGAATGATTTTATAATCAGACTTTGCCAACTCTCGGAATACATCGGACAGGACGTTGTGTCTGAACCAACTGAGCGTTAAAGAACGGTAGGCACTTTCGTCGCTCGCCAATTCGCGAATCATTTTCATCTCTGTGCGAGCGTGAGAAAGCATGTCTATGAAGTTTACAACCAATACATTCAAGTCGTTTTGTTGCAGATTATTAAGTTGCTGCATAAACTTTTCTGCACCGTTTGAGTCGAAAATCTTGTGGTAAGAGAACTTATCGTGGCGGCGATAGCGGTCTATTTGCGTTTGAATGAGTGGCTTCTCGCTCAGGTTTTTGCCTTCTTCTTCGTCCTCGTCTACCCATAAGTCGGGAAACATTTGGGCAATCTGAAGCGGCATAAGCCCGCTGAATATCGCATTGCGAGCGTATTGGGTTGCCGTCGGAAGTATCGTCATATAAAAGTCTTCGTCTATATCGAACAACTCTGCGAGCTCTTCCGACAAGATGCGCCACTGGTCTACGCGGAGATTATCTATTACGATTAAAAAGACTTTCTCGCCTTTGTCTATCATCGGAAATACACGACTTTTGAAAATATCGGGGCTCATAAGGGGGCGAGATGTTTTCTCCTTGCCCTTTCCATCGTTCGGCGCTACCCAGTCGAGATAGTTCTTGGCAATGTATTTAGCAAAACCGTTGTTGGCATCTTCTTTCTGCATAGTGAGCATTTCGGTCATATTGCTGTCTGCACTGCTAAGTTCCAATTCCCATTTTACCAATCGTTTGTAGACCTCTACCCAATCGTTGAAGTCTCGGCAGTCGCTTATTTGCATTGCAAGCTGTTGGTATTCCTGCTGATAACCTGTTTGTGTAACTTCGGTAACAATCTCTCTGCGGTGGATATTCTTTTTTAATGTCAGCAAGATCTGACTGGGATTGACAGGCTTAATCAAGTAATCGGCTATCTTTGCGCCGATGGCTTGGTTCATTATATCTTCCTCCTCGCTCTTTGTTACCATGACAATGGGCGTGGCAGGCTGTATTTCTTTCATCTTCTGCAGGGTTTCAAGTCCTGACAGACCAGGCATTTGCTCATCAAGAAGTACAAGGTCGAACGTTTGTGTGCGACATTGTTCTATCGCATCGGCACCGTTGCTGACAGTTACAACCTCGTATCCTTTCTTCTCGAGAAATATGATGTGGGCTTTGAGAAGTTCTATTTCGTCGTCTACCCATAATAAAAGTCCGTTGCTCATATCTTGTTTGTATCCTTTCTTTGTTTATTTAAATGCTGCCTGAACACCTTTTTATTTATCTTTTAGCTTTCACTAAAAACCACCTAAATCGTAGTATTCATCGTCGAAATCGTAATCGAGCGGCTGTTGCTTCTGTGGTTCTTTCTTTTTCTTTTCCACAGGTTTAACATCATCGTCGAAGTATATTACAGGGCCATCTGTATTCTTTTTCTTCGGTTGTTCTTTCTTTTCGGCAGGTTTTTGAGTCTTTTGAGTGTTCTCGGCAGGCTGTTGTTTCTTCTTTTCCGATGGTTTCTCGCTGTCCTTTGCCTTTGCTGTCTTTGGCTTGTTGGTAGGAGTACCGACTGTATCTTTAGGCAAAACGGTCTCAGAATCCAATGGAATTTCCATGACATTATCGTCTATTGGCGCAACCTTTTGGTTGTCCTTATTGGCTGGTTTCTCCTCTTTCTTAGGTTCAACTGGCTTTGGTTGCGGCTTCTGAGTTTGAGTTTCCTCTATTGGAATAACCATCTCCGTATTGTCAATAGTGTTCTTTTGTTCTTTTTTCTTTGCAGTTTCCTCTGTCGGAATTACCATTTCCGTATTGTCTATGGTGTTCTTTGGCTCCTCTTTCTTTTCAGTTTCTTCAATAGGAACAACCATTTCGGTCGGAGTAACACCTTTGTTTTCGGTCGTTTTTTCCTCCTCGAGCGGTATCGTCATACCATTATCTACGGGCTCTAATGCTTGTTTGCGTGCATTGAGGTCGGTTTCTGTCGGGTTCCTGCTTTCTATTTCTTCTTGCAAATCACGCTCTTTCTCAGGTGGTGTTGCCACTTCGGCAGGCTCAGAAAGCAGGTAACGCTTCGTTACTTGCAATGGTGCGAAGTGCTTTGCATAGAAATCTTCGTAATCCTTATAACTGAACGACGTTCCAATAAGCTGCAAGTTCTTGTCGCTAATAATAATAGCTTTTGTGTCTTTGCTTAGCTGCGCCGTTATATTCTTATTATTAAAGAGCTGTCGTGCATATTGGAAAGCCTCGTCGAAACTTCTGAATCCAGACAGCTTCATTTGGTGCAGACCTTCAATATCTTCTATTTCTATATCGAAATTGCGTACATAGAAACTTGTGAAATTGAATCTTGCCATTTCAAACAACAGCTTGTTTTCCGATAAAGAGTCGGGGTTGTACACCAAAAGGAACTTGAAATCGATGTCTCTGTCGGGCGAGAACTTCACTTGTTTAATGCTGTCGCTATCGTTCAAGACATTGGTTCGGTAGTTCCAAACATCGCCAAGGTCGAATTTACTGTTGCGGATTTTCTTTCCAGCCTCTACGCCATTGACAATCATTCCTGCCATTTCGCTGATGCGACTTTGTGGAAACTTCTCAACAACAGTCTTCATTTCGTTTATGCAACCATTCACATCGCCTTGGTTAAGCTTGCTCAATCCGCCGATAAACAAGAACTTGTCGCGGTTTGCTCCCATAGGGAAACGCTCGTCGGAAATGCGTTTATTGGCAGTAACTTCGCCAAAACGATTGTTCTTGAATGCTTCGTAGGTAGACGCATAAAGCGAATCTTCAATGTGTTCGCCAAACTTAGCATTTTCTTTAAAGTATGGGTCGGTAAGCACAGCCGTCCATTGGCTCTTCGGGAATTTTGCTTTTAGTTTGTCTATGTAACTGTTTGCAATGGCAGATTGGCTCTTGCGCATATACAATAAGTAGAGATGGTAGTACACATCGTCCATCTGTTCGTAATCAGGATAGTTGTCGCTGACACGGCGCAGAGCCTTTTCGGCTAAGCGAAGATTGTCTAAACGGTCTTTGAAAATCACACCAGAATGGTGCAAACCAGCTTCAAGTATTTTGTTGCTTGCTGCCAATTGCTCAGCCGTAAATGGTATTTGTGCCAAATAGTATGCCCGTTGATGCGGGTCGTTCTGTGCCGAATCCTTTTTACTGCTTATCGAATCCAACCTTGCTTCTTCCTTTGCGATAGAATCTCGTTGAGCATCGGTAAGTTCAAGGTTGTTGTTTATTTTGCCAACTACGGTTTGATTAACACGCTGCCAGTTGTCAATGTTCTCGCGTTTGCCCCATAATTGTTGGAAAGTAGCCTTACCTTGTTGCACCGCCATAGGATTATAGAAGTACCATGTGGCATCTTGCCCTTGCTTGTTAGGAACGGCAGAACGTCTAAGAGGGTTATCGTTGTCGGCATTAATGCCTCCATTCTGTGCCATTTGTTGAGCTGCTTCTTGCTCGGCTTGGCGGTTTCGTTCTTCTTTTTCTTTCTTTTTAAGCTCGTTTATTACTCTGTCGATAGCTGCAAAGCGTTCTGTTTCGGGACATTTCGCAAGATATTGCAGCGAATCTTGCAGGTGTACCGCTTCGGTGTGCGGCGTCAGTTCGTCGAGAACCTTTGCACGCTCCGACAACAGTTCGTAGTCTTTGCGGTCTTTGTCCAACAAACCAAGGGCTTCGTTGTAGCAACGGCGGGCATCGCTGAACTTTTCCTTTGCCCAATACAAGTCGCCAAGACGCAAAAGCAGCACACCTTTCTCTATTCCGCTACGTGTGGATTTCTTGTTGCCTTGCGCATAGGCTGCAATGGCGTTTGTTGTATCTTTATTGGTAAGATAGATATTGCCCATTGCATAGTAGACTTGGTCGAGATACTCCTTGTTTTTGTCGGAAGCAACCATACGTTTAAGACGGCTTACCATTTGTTTGGCTTGTCCTGCTGCCATTACTTCGGTTGCTGCAACGCGTGCATTAAACTCCAACTCGTAGGGTGGATTGGAACGAATGACGTGCTGAAAAGCGTTGTAAGCTGCGTCTTTGTTGCCGAGAGCAGCCTGAATTTGTCCCATAAGATACCACTCGCGTGCTTTTTGCTTGCGTCGCATTTCCTGTTTAATGACCCTGCGCAGGTAGGGAACGGCTTTTTCGAGTTCGCCTGTGTGTATGTAATAGTCGGCAAAGGTGTAATCCCATTCGCGGACAGCACGCCAATCTATTGAATCGCGCTGCATATTGCGGATTACATCTTCTGCATCGTAAAGCCAACCTGCCTCTATGTACGATTTTGCGAGCCACGCACGCGCCTTGCCATAAATGGCTGGCTGTGTTCGGTAGAGCCTGCTCATATACGCAAAAGTAGTGGCAGCCTCTTCAAAAGCTCCTTTATGGAACTGCGAACGCCCCATTAGCATCCATGCTTTCCAAAGGAACGGATTGTATTCTCTGCGCGACAGCCATTCAATGTCTTTTTCTGTCTTGCGCCTTGATTTGTTCCATTCAGGCTTTTTCTTTATACTGTGGCGTGCAATGGCTTTTTCTGCTTTTTCAATGGCACGCTCAAAGTTGCTTTTTCCTAATTCTCTGCTCGCCTTGTTGCCTACGGTGTAGAGCGGAATCATCTCCGTGAAGTTGTCTTTATTGCCATTCTCTTTCTCCAACGATGCGTCTATATAGGCTTGCGCACCATTATAATATGTGTTGTATTTGGCGTGGAAAGAGTGCCACCATCGTGTTTGCGAGGTGTTATTCTTTGTAGAGCAACTTGCTATAACAATGGCAAGCACTGCTACGAATGCGATATAAATATATTTTGCGTATCTAAACTTCACGTATTAATAAACTCTTGAAAGTTTGTTTTTATTGTCTTTTAAGCCGATTACTTATTGTATTTTCTTGTTTGTCAGCCTTCAATCATCGCTATTAACTCGTCTTTTATTTGGTTGGGAACATTGATTCCACGGAGAATAAGACTTCTGTTCCAGCCTTTAGCCTCATCGGGGCGCATGGTGTAGAGTACTTCCGAAAACTCTTCGGCTTCGTCGTCGGTGTATTCGTTTGACTCTTTTCCTTTAAAACGGTCGAGTTCTTCGTCGTCGTAATATTCCACTTCCTTCGTGGCAGCTTCCATCATACACGTCTGTTCGCAGCTTTCGTCGATGCCGCTGCAAGTAGCACAGTCGCCCGATGCTGGCACAATAATGTCGGGCTCGTTGCTGTTGCGTCGGCTAATCCACGTTGAAATGCCTACAAGCACGCCCATTCCGACAATCGCCAAGATGCCTATTATAATGATGTCCATATACAGTTTGCCTCGTTTTTATTTTATCTCCTCGATGGAGAACCCTGCTTTTCGCAAGTCGTTCCAGAAGTGTGGATACGATTTTGAAACCACTTCAGGGTTGTTGATGGTAAGTTCGCCCAACTTAATGCTTAATGGAGCGAAAGCCATTGCCATACGGTGGTCTTTGTAAGTGTCTATTATTATCGGGTTTGCCACTTCACAACGTTCGCCATTCCATATAATTTCCGAATCGTTCGAGTCGTGCAACACATAGCCCAATTTTGCCATTTCGGTCTTCATTGCCTCTATGCGGTCGGTCTCTTTCAGCTTCAAACTGCTCAGACCCATAAACTTAAAAGGAATGTTCATAATAGGGCAGAGGGCTATCAAGGTTTGCGCCAAGTCGGGCTGATTTTTAAAATCGTACTCCAAGCGAGGCAACATCTGAGGCTTACGGGTAATGGTTACATCTGTAAGCTCGTCCATTTCCTTGTCTGCAAAAGTAGTTTTCACCCCCAATAGCGAGAATATATACTTCGCTGCAGAGTCGCCTTGGCGCGAGCCGTTTTTCAGTCCCGGGAAGCGAATGCACGACTTGCGGTCGTTCAGCAAGGTGAGTATGGCATACCAATAGCTGGCTGCCGTCCAGTCGTTCTCTATCGTGTAGCTGCGTTCCTCGTAGCGTTTGGGGCGAATGGTAATCGTATCTACATCTGTCCATTCTGCGTCGGCTCCATATTCGTGCATCAAATTCAGCGTGAGGTCGATGTAGGGGCGCGAGATAACATTGCCCAAAAGCTTCAGTTCAAGTCCTTTTTCTAATGTCGGACCAATCATCAGCAATGCCGAAACATATTGCGAACTAACGTTGCCAGCTACCTCTACGCTACCTCCTTTTAGTTTTTTACCCTTGATGCGCAATGGCGGAAACCCCTCTTCTCCTGTATATTGAATGTCTGCTCCAAGGAAACGCAACGCATCGACCAATATTTTTATAGGGCGTTGCTTCATTCGTTCGGTTCCCGTAAGCACGTGTTCACCTTCTGTAACAGACAGATAGGCAGTCATAAAGCGCATCGCCGTGCCTGCCGCCATAATGTCTATTTCGTATGGATTATCTTTAAAAGCACGTGCTATAACAGCTGTGTCGTCGCAAGTAGAAAGGTTTTCGGGCATAATGTTTCCACCTGCGAGTGCGTGGATAATCAGTGCGCGGTTGCTGATGCTTTTCGATGCGGGAAGCAGTATGGTATCTTCAATATGCGTTGGAGGTGTTATTTTGTATTGCATTTTATGTATTCGTTAAATATTCCTGCCGTTTTTATGGCTAACAGAAGCTCTCTTTTTGCTATACAAAAATACAAATAAAACTCGGTAACATAGAAAAATAACTCTAAAAGTTTGCTAATCTCTTAAAAAGTAACTAATTTTGCACCATCAAACAGAACGGGATGTAGTTCAGTAGGTTTAGAATGCTGGTCTGGGGGACCAGTGGTCGCTGGTTCGAGTCCAGTCATCCCGACGGAGAAAAGTGCAAGGATTCGCTTCGAAATTCTTGTACTTTTTTCTTTTAATAGGTGTATCTCTTTCTTTGTTATTTTATCCAAGTTTCGTGTAATCTTTTCCTTAGTTTTGTAAAGATAATTCTCTTAAAAAGTGATAACTGCGTTTTGACATTGCGAAAGCGGCTGTTTTGCAACGCAAAACCTACGCTTTTACCGTGCAAAAGAG
>OGWW01001833.1_pt1 | contig 10706 bp, 6 predicted proteins | sample 1576131 | NCBI WGS metagenome assembly OGWW01 (sample SAMEA3541576, study PRJEB24748) | human gut metagenome | biome: human gut; feature: human-associated habitat; material: faeces | place: China | collected 2012 | reverse complement strand
GATCATGAGACGCTGACCGTTGCGGTGCAGTTCCCGGCGGATACGTTCAATCTGCGCGACCAGCCCGGCAAGACGGCCGGGTTCGACCGCATCGCCTTTCTGGTGCTGCTGGCGGCGGCCGTGGCGTTCTGGTTCCTGCGCCTGCGCAGCGGGCTGATCCTCCCGCGCGCGCAGCAGACCATCGGCATGGAATCCACGGCGGGTGAGATCCCCTGCCAGCTCCTCGGCGAAGCGCCGGACGCTGCGGGCATGATCGTTCATTGGGGCAACCTCGGCTATCTGACCGTGCGGATGTCGCGCGGACGGGTGATCCTCTATAAGCGCATGGAGATGGGCAACGAGCGCAAGCCCTCGGAGCGGCGCTTCTTTGCCGCGCTGTTCCGCGCGGGCGCTTCGTGTGAGGCGGGCGGCCTGCGCTACCAGGCTGCCGTGCGCGAGATGCAGGCTCCGATCCTGACGGGCTGGCGGCGGCGGATGTTCACGGGCGGAAACCCGCTTGTGCTGCGCCTGCTCGGCGCAGCGGCAGGCCTGTTTGCCTCGCTTCTGACGTTTGACCGCCTTCTGCCTGCGACGCCCGTACGTTCTATGTGGGTGAAGGCGTGAAGCAGTCTGACTGCAAGGCCGCCTACGAAAACGGCATCCTGACTGTCTGCATCACGAAGGAAGAAAAGGCCGCGAAGCAGATGATTTCGATCGATTGATCGGAGCGCTAATCTGAGCGGCGGTCCTCCACCGTAAAAACTGGAAGACAAAAAGAACCCGCGATACGCCTCACCCAGGCGCGCCGCGGGTTTTTTCTTTAAGCCCCTCAAAGGATATGTTTTTATGACGCCTCTTCATTGAGGCGCTCTTTTTGTTATTCAGACTCGGCGCGGCGCTTTCTAAGGCGTCCGCGCCATTTTTTTTCGGTTCTCAGTGATCGCTCTTGATCCCGGCGCTGCACATCGAAAGCAGCGCGTCATGCGTCGGGCCATACTGCCGGCAGTACGTGTAGTAAGCGGCGAGCGACGCGGCGGTCGTGTGCTCCGCGTAGATCCCGCGGTGCGCGAGTTCCGCCCGGGCGGGGAGGATATCCTCTTCCGCGGCGCAGACGATGCGGATCTTATGCTTCCGGATCATCGCGAGGATTTCGTCCGCCCTCGCGGGCTTCCCGATCGCGATCCCTTCCGCCATCGTGGGCTTCGGGGTAATAGAGACGATATGTTCGGCGCCCTCCGCGATCGTTTCGGCGAACGGCGCGCAGTTCGCGCCCTGGACCGCGATCACCTGCGGGAAGTGATCGATCGCGCCCGAGGCGTAGAGGTGCTCAAGCGCCTTCACGGCACCGATAAAGAGTGTCCCGTTCCCAAGCTCGATAAAGATGTTTTCGGGCATCCGGTGCAGCTGCTCAAAGACCTCGTAAATGTAGGTCTTCGTTCCTTCATAGAAGAAGGGGTTGAAAACGTGGTTCGCGTAGTACGCGCCTTCATCCCGAACCTTCGCGCGGCAGACATCGGCGCAGTGGTCACGGTCACCCGGCACCACCACCGCCTTCGCCCCGAACGCCTCGATCATCGCGATCTTTTTCGGGCTGGTGCCTTCAGGCACGTAGATCTCGCACTCGATCCCGGCGCGCGCCCCATAGGCCGCGACCGCGATCCCGGCGTTGCCGGACGAGTCCTGCACGCACTTCTTAACCCCGATCGACTTCATGTGAGCGACGAGCGCTGCCGCTCCGCGGTCCTTGAAGGACAAGGTCGGCATGCAGTAATCCATTTTTACGAGGACGTCGTCCGAGAAGGGGATCACAGGCGACATTCCTTCTCCCATCGTGACCTCTTTCCACGCGTCTCCTTCGAGCGCCATGAACGCCCGGTACCGGAAGAGGCTCCAGGTATCGCGGTCAATCTTCGAGTCGTCCCAGGCCGGAGGCACGAAGTCGAGCTCAAACAGTCCGCCGCAGTCACACGCCGGCGCCTTCGTATCGGTCGAAACCTTCTTTCCGCAGCAGGTGCAAACGAAATTCATGATGGAATCCTCATAGGGTGGGGTGAGTCCGGGAACGACTCTGATGACAGACATTCTACCTAGGGACTTTGCGTGCGACTGATACAGTTTGGTACTATCTCACTGATACAGATAGCAATAAAGGAAGTTCCCGTGGAAGCAAAGAAAAAACCGGTGGTGTCAGTCCCCATTCATATCCGGAAAAACGGGAAACTCCCGGTCGGGAAGCAGATCACGCGGGAACTGATCCGGCTTCGGAGCCGCGGGGCGCTGAAACCCGGGGACAGGCTCCCTGGGATCCGGAGTCTCGCGTCTGACCTCGGCGTCGCCCCGAACACCGTTGCCGGCGCCTACGCGGAACTCTCCGCGACGGGGTTCGCCGTCTCAAAACCCGCCTCCGGCTACTTCGTCGCGGAAACAAAACCGATCCCGGAACCCCCTCGCCCCGTACACCCGCCGGTTCACGCCCGCCCCTTGACGCGGAAAGCGGAAGCGGCCCGGAGCGCCGCGGCGGCCGCGGGTACCGGAAACTTTGAGAACCGCCCGTTCAAGATCTATGGGTCTGCGATGGAGAAGACGGTCGAACGGGACTGGGTGAAGATCGCCGCGTCTACCGCCCGAAGCCCTTGGCGGCACACCTTTTACAGCCCTCCTGCCGGCTACGCTCCCTTACGGAAAGTGATCGCGGCGAAGCTCCGGGAAACGCGAGGAATCGTGTGCGGAGAGGAGAACATCGTCATTACGACGGGAAGCGTGCAGAGTCTCTCGCTTATCGCCGGCACGCTTTTCACGCCGGGCGACGCCATTCTCACTGAAGCCCCGATGCTCCCGCTTGACGCGAAGGTGCTCGATTTCGCGGGGCTCCGCCGGATCCCGGTGCCGGTCGATCGGGAAGGCATGGTGTTTACGGCGCCGGAAGGCGTCCTGAAACCGAAGGGAATCCTCGTCACCCCGGCGAGCCAGATGCCGATGTCGGTCCCGATGGCGGACGCGCGGCGAGCCGCGATCCTACGCTTGGCGCTTGATACGGGAGCCTGGATTCTCGAAGAGGATACGGATGGGGTTGTGACGCTGGGCGCCAAACCCCGCTTTCCCATCCGGTCGCTCCCACGCGCGGATGAAGCCGTGATCTATATGGAGAGCTTTACGCTGCAGGTGTTCCCGGGGCTGAGGCTCGCCTACGCCGTGCTCCCGGAACCGCAGGCAGAGGCACTCGCCGGCGCAAAGCTTCTCACGGATCGCTTTACGTCGGAATCGCTCCAGGCAGCTCTCGCCGAATATCTCGAGAGCCCCGGCTCCGCTCATCACATCCGGAAGATGGCGCGGGACTACCGGAAGCGCTTCGCGCTCCTCCGGGATGCTCTTCGCTCGTCACTCGGACCTCTTGGCCGGGTGTCAGAAACTGAAGCCGGCCCTCACCTCGCGCTCCTTCTTGATCCCACTATCCCTGATACCGCATTGCAGGCCGCGCTTGAGCGTGACGGGATCACCGCAAGAGCGATCAGCAGTTTCACGGACGCTCCTGCCGGAACGAATGGGCTCCTTCTCGGATTTGGAACGTTTACGGAAAGAGAGATCCTCTCAGGTGCCGCCCGTATCGCGGAACGCGCGAAGGCGCTTTTCGCCGCGGCCAATCTCCGCTGACACCGTTCCTCTTTCTCAAAGTCAAAAAAAACCGGCTGATCAGAAACACGATTAGCCGGATAAGACTGGAGTCAAAGGAAAGAAGTCACACACTACACGCTGCCCCCACTGCACTGCTTTGCACGTTGGGGCTGCTCGGAGATTTTCCTTACAGATCATCCCCTTGCAGAATCAACAATAGGCGCTTTCCGTGATTGCGCGCGGATCAATTGCAACCAAACGATGCAGTGAGCGAAGTTTTTCGCATTTCGGACACAAATAGCGGCAGATGACGTATTTTGCCCGCCTGCGGATAAAAAAATTCCGGCATTTCTCGTGAAAACGCCGGAAAATCAAACACTTAGTTAGTTCAAAGGAGAGAGATACTTCATCACACTCTGCGCCTCGGGTACTCACCGAGACTGGCTGTCGCTGCGGGGTCTGCAAACCCGCACCTCTTGCGTAATTAAAACTCTATTCGAATTGCCTGCAACATTCTTCCATCAATTGCAACAAAATCTTTTAACAACAAGCGGGAACAGCACGGACGGGACTTCCGGAGCGATATCGGGGTTTTCGTGTAATCACCTGGATTACCTCCAACAGATCAGATAAATTCCGGCGTTTCTCGTGGGACTGCCGGAAAATTTCCAACACATTCAAAGGAGATCGAACAACTGCCTGATTATTCAGGAGATTCCGATACATCAGCAGCTTTTCCGACGAAGCAAGTTTGGAAAGACTCGCGCGGTCGGACGTCACTGCGGACACGGAAAATTTTCGTCTGCACTGCCTCTGATGTGAAACCCGGCGATGGGTCCCGCACGAGCCGCGACAGGAATCTCTCCCTGTCAGGACCCTTTGGCAGTTTAATGTCGCGCACAAACCCCGCAGACTTAAGCTGATGTTCCACAGCCTGCCAGCACCTCTCAATGCTGACCGGGTCGTGCTCGCCGTTCTTAACGCAGCAGGCCAGGAGTGCGCTGTAGATGTCTCGGGACACCAGCGTATCGCTGCCGCCCAATGAATGCCATCGCTGTTGCAGCGGTTTCCTGGTATAGGTCTGCGTTCTATGGTCATACTGGCTCATACGCAGTTTCCGGGTATCCAGTTCATTTACCGTCAAGGCAGCACTTTCAGCCTTCCTCTTGAGTCGCTGAACAAATAATCCCGATGCCTGGCGCTGAGCGCTTCTTCCAAAATTACGTTGATAGCTCCTATAGCTGATTGTTTCAAGATTGACCGTTCCGGCCTGCTCAAAAATCGAGTTAATCAGTGCTCCGTGGTCGCGCTTTCGTGTCTCTGCCGCTCGGCGATACAGGTCAGCCAATTCTCGTAACAGTTTTTCATAGTGATTGGAACGCTTCCATTCTCGTGCTCCTTTTTTAGTCGCTCCGCTGGGTTCGTAATTGTCCGGATTCATTGCCCGAAGTGACCGAGCCATCTTCCTTCGCAGATTCCTGATCTTTGCCCAGGGTATTTCTCCGTAAGGGGAAAGGAACGTAAATCCGGCGAAATTCGGGCTGACCATCGCCACCTTGGAAGGGCCGATATCAAGGCCTATCGTCTCGCTCTTCGGAGCGTACACATGGCGCACGGGTGGCAAACCAACCATGACAAGCTGGACGAACCACCGTTCTCTGCAATTAAGAATCCGACGGACAATGCGGCAGATCTTGACCTGCCTCGGGCTGTCTTCCGACCCAAGCGCTTCCTGAAAGTAAGCCGTGTGCTTTACAAGAGCCGGAAACCGATAACCCCTCCAGACCACAGACTGCAGCTGCGGTTTCCATATAATTCCTCTGTTGCCGCAGCAGTACATGGAATGAAGTCCGCGCCGCTTGGTTTTAAATCGGGGACGTCCGCCCTTAGCATAGATATAGCGCTCCAGTGCCCGCCACACGGTAAAACCGATGAACTTAGCTTCAGTAAAGCCAATCAGATTGGTTTTGCCAGACGCTTTGCGGTGGTTAGCGGCCATATCACCAAGACCGAACTCATTGAGTCCGTATTTTTTCTGAATTCGTTTGAGTTCAGCGTTCCGATCCGACACCTTCTTGATGAGGAAAGCGTTCTTCCATTCGGTGCTCTGGCGCATATGTGTCAGCTTTCCCAGTGCCTGACCGAGCGTGGCGTTGTAAATAGTTCGCCCAAACTCAAAAGCCATCGCGAGCCTCCGCGACTCTTCATCGCCGATTCGAAGCGGAAGCTCGACAACATAATATTGAGATGACGTTCCCATTTACAGCTCCGTTAGATCAAATCAGGAACAGACACCTTTCCTTCAGGTGTTCAATTCCTTTTTGAGTTTCATGACATAGAAAAGCCCGCTCCATTAATTACTAAAAATAACGTTTTAGTAGTTACGTTTAATAATTTTCATAAGGGTCCGAAAAATCGTCCCCGCGAGCACAATCCAATTCTCTTACCTGATTTAAATGGGTTTTCGTGTAAAAATATTTTGTTACATTTGGGTTGAAGTGAAACGAATCGACGTTTTTTCTGCTTGTATTTTCAAAAATTCGATGTGTTAAAGCAACGATTCGAGTTATCACAGACTTAACGAGATTCCGCCCGTAAGACTCATCCTCAGGCTTATCTGAGGCGACGATTGAAGTTTCAATCTTCAGACAGCGGATATCGGCGCGAGGCTATCAGCCGCCCAGGTCAGTGCCAACGCCGCGAGTCACCTGTCGGGAGGCGGTTGCGCCAATCTTTCTGGAGACTGATTTCCTAATAACAGCGGATTAAACAAGGAAGTGTTTCTGCTAAGAAACATGAATAGGCGGGGCTTCCGGTACCGTAATCACTGATTCGTTCGAAGAGAACAAAAAAAAGCCCGGCGATTCCAGAAAGAAACGTCGGGCAAATCTCGTTTAAAACAAATGCATGCCTGCGCGCGACACACAGAGACCGCGTCCGGAGGCTACCCGGACAGCTGAGGCTGCCAAGCGCAGAAAAGAATGGACCTCAGCGCGCTTCGCTACTTTATGCCCGCTGACTGCAAAGATGGCTCAGGAAAATGAAACAGAAGTGTTACTGAAAGCGGGACAGCACTCTCCTCTGCCCGCGTCAAATACTTTTGACAAGTGTGTAGTATTTACTCTACACTTCCCGCAAGTAATAACGATTGCTGATGGTTTTGGGTCGTTTTTGGTTTAGCTAAAATGTGGAGTAACTGCTACACAGGCTAATACCATGGACTTTGGAACATACATTCGCGAAGCACGGCTCAGACTCCAAGAGGAAGACCGACGCACCTATTCGCTGCGCCAGGTCGCTGAACGAGTCGGCATCGAGCCATCCTATCTTTCCAAGATTGAGCGAGGCATATTTCCTCCTCCATCTGAAGAAACGATTGTGTTAATCGCCCAGGAGCTTCACGAAGACAAAGATGTTCTTCTCGCCATGGCAGGCAAGCTATCCAGCGACCTCAAGGCCATTATTACCGCCCGGCCAAAGCTTTTCGCCCAGGTTCTCAGGCAGATGAAGCAGATGCCGGACGATGCGATTCTGGAGATCAGCCGTGAAGTGAAAGACGGCGATTGGTGATAACTGAAGGAGGTCCTCCATGTCTGAGAAAGGCCACACTGTCCAAGTACAACTCCGTACCCATAAGCCCCGCAGCAGCGTTCGTTTAATTGACAATAACGAACTGGAATTCGCCTTTCCCGCGATTGGCAAAGACTGCATACTGCGCATGAATTTCCAACGCACCCTGCGAGTTCCTGATGATGAAGTCAATAATCTTCCGCCCGGACTAGACCGGTTTGAACTCGAACACGTCGAAGACTATGAAGGCAGGATTCCTCAGAAATGGCTGGAGCACGGCGGACTTATGCTGCCAATGTACCAGGCTGAAGCCATGTGGATCTCCTTCAGGAGCCCCAGAGAATATCCGTTCGCGGTCCGAATCGCGGCAGGCAAAATCTGCGCGGTGACCGGGGATGAATGGAAGCCCGGTCTCGTTAAGGGCACACGGGTTGATGGCGGCAAAGAACAGAATCTTCAGAATTACCTTCCCGTTCCCGCCCAACCCTGGATCGACGGCTTCTGTGTAGAAAAGGGGGTCATTCGGCAGTTTGTCGCCGCCCGGCTCGGCGAAGGTCAAACCGCGGAGGAACAGCTGACTGGCAAGTCAGAGTTTGGCGGCATCCAGATTCAGGTTTATCCGCTTAAAAAGGAAAAGCGGGTGGAAGAAAGAAGCTTCTCCTCGTATCAGGAAGATTTCGTCCTCTGCAGCAGGTCAACTCTCAAACCGTCAGAAATGGGACTCGGCGCCGGCGGCCGCATTCATCAGGAAATCTACAAAGACCGCCGTGAGGTCTCGGACTACGATACAACCCGGTCGGCACGGGCCTATGTCCATCTCGTAAACTCAGCCGATTGGTCAAGAATCACAGGGCTTCCAATGCCCCGCAAACCTGTATCCGCGGAGGACTACATCAAGGCTGGGCTTCCTTGGTTCGATTACTACTCTGAAGAGAGCGCGGTTTCGGGAAGCAATAGGCTCGCCGGTCTTAAACCCGTTGAAGTGACTGACGGCGACTGGTAATCCTCAATCAGCTGACGATCAACTCTAAAAACTCGGGGATATCATGCCGATCAGCATCGTCTCTGCGGTCCGCCAGTTCATCAATAGCAATTCATTCACCTGAGATAATAGAAACCGCAAGGTGAACAGCCATCGGGGTGCCATATGTCTGAGGACAAAATCAGTTTTGCCAGCTACACGCTTTCAGGTCTTTTTTGTGACTTACAAGCCCGGCATCCCGAGATTCTTGACGAACTGGCCAATGAGTTCAAAGACTCTTTTGCTTTATTGCCTTGCGGCACGACGCAAAGTGAGAAAACGTACTTCGCTGAACGTTTCGGAACCCGATGCGATAAAGCTGTTGCGGAAATTCAAACCGACCCGAATTTCCCCATACCCCCGATAATGGCCGCGCTCTGCCGACAGAAATTCATGTCCTATTACACAAGGCAGAGCCTGGTGCTCACCCACAAGAGAGAAGATGGAACAGTCGACTATCGGCTGATAACCGCTAAAGGGGCTGTCTCGCAGCATAAGCGGCTTGATACCTCTATCCGCCGCCGGCATATTGAGAGCGATCGCGTCTTCTCCGTGGACCTTGCATCGCACGCGTTTCCGAGCGACATCATAAAGTCCTATACCTTAACGCCGAAGGGCATGATTAGGCCCAAGCGAACCATTTTTATTCAGGTGAAAGGCCTCCCCCAGGAATATGGGCCTTTTGCTGATGAGTTGGCTGATGTCGCTTTTATTGATCCCCGCAGCGATGCCTGCCCCGTATTCGAAAGGGCCGGCATGCCTATCGAATTCATAGGCGATGAAATGCGAATTTATCTCGATGAGGAGATACTGCAATTCATTCATCGCAATACTAATGATCAATTACGGATTCGGTTTTCCATCCGCGTATCCGATTTTTATTTTTTATATTTGCCGATTCCTTCCTCGTTTGACGTCACTGTCGAAGGAGGGCTGTTCGACACATACGGCTTTCACACGGTTTCTGAAATTGAAAATCCACCTTTCCCGGTTGAGGTTTCTCTTAAAGAAATGATTGATACGGTTATCAGCGTGACCGATTTCGAGAGGCATTGGGATAGAGCAGCGCGTTTGTATTTCGGAGGCTCAGCCACGATTTCCTTCGTTGATCCCGACGACGTTACTCATCCGGTTTTAGTTCAGGAAGATCTTCTAGCCGAGGCACGGGCTGATGGATTGCATATGCATTTGAATAATGCGATCGTCGGCTTTCTGAAGAACCATCAAAACGATCGAATCTGGCTTCAAATTGCCTTTGGCGACAATCCGTATGGCAGTGCGTTTATTCTCTTTCGGGTTTCCCGGTCAGGGGAAAACCTTACGGGCGGTCACTTTTTCTACTCAGAGCAGCTGTGGGACATCGAACAGCCACCCAGAGTTTGCTTGGTCTCACGTCGATTGGCGAAGAAACTTTTCACGATCTACCCTCTGCTGCCCCCATACGGATCGCCTGACGAGCTGATCCTCGCCATGTCGTCTCCGTAAAACAAAAGCATCTGCCTTTCCGGCTTTCGCTGAACCCAGAACGGAATGGTTTCTGAAAATTCTGGCGGCCTTCCGCAGATAGCGGGGCGGAGCCGAATTCCGTGAAACAGTAAATCTTTACCGAGGTCATGCCCTGTGATCTAAAAAAAAATCCGGCGAACCCGTGAGGGTAGCGCCGGAATCAAAGTTTCGTTATCACATTAAAGGCAAAACACCGTTTGACCAGAGCAGCTCCGAAGCGGCCCGGAGCTGATTGAGAACACCACAATGTATCTCAACGTCTGACCTCACTTTACTCCAGATCACGGGAATTCGCATCACCTAAAAAGCAACTCAAGCGTAAATTTTTATCCAGATTTACCCTATATAGTTATGTTTTTATTTAGTTTTGCTATTAATTTAATATATTGATTTAAATAAAAAAATTCCGGCAATCTATAAAGAAAGCCGGAACTAAAATTCACATTCAAAGGAGAATTCACTTATGCTCTTCACAGCTCTGCCGTGGCGCAAAACTGAATGGGAAACACCGCTGCGTTTCTCATCGCATGAGAATAATGTAGTACCAAAACCTGCAAAGTTCTGCCGCGAATTGCAACAGAATTGTGTCTGATGCAACGAGTCGGAGACACTTTGCCGCCCCCATTCCTGAAATCCGATTAGTTACTGTTTTTTAAGGATAAAAAAATGCCGGTACTCAGGAGAGACCGGCACGGGAAAATTCACAATCCATCGGAGAGATGTCGCCTTCGCTTTCAGGGACCGCGGCGCGCGGCACCCGTTAAAGAAGATTTTTTGTGTCTTCCTTAATGCGTAAGAAAAGCATATTCCTCTTCTCCGCAAAGAAAGAGCCCGAATTGCAACTAAATTATGTCTGTTGCAACACGATCTCCAAAGAAACAATCTTTCTCCCGAGTGATTTCTGTATTGAATTCAGCGGGATATCGATCTATTTATTCTGTTCCCTATGTGTCTGTGTGTCGGCTGACGGGAGGAAGGCGCTCACTCCCGGACGGTTCCCTCCCCCCCCTGGCTGAGG
>OGWW01001811.1_pt1 | contig 10800 bp, 9 predicted proteins | sample 1576131 | NCBI WGS metagenome assembly OGWW01 (sample SAMEA3541576, study PRJEB24748) | human gut metagenome | biome: human gut; feature: human-associated habitat; material: faeces | place: China | collected 2012 | reverse complement strand
TCCGCCAATATATACCAAGGTAGAGTAACAGGGCCACTAACATAAAAAAAGGTCGGCCAGCGACCAGACAAATAAAAAAGCCCGGCAGAGCCGGGCTGTCCTTAAGGAGGAAAGGCAGAAATTACTTAACCTGCGCCTTCTTCACGAGGTCACGCATGTAGGCGTTAACTTTCTGAGCCTCCAGCGCGCGGCGGATTTCAGGCTTCACGCGATCAAATGACGGCGCCGCCTTGGCATTACGCGTGCCGCGGTTCATAACCACTTCGTAACCGGCAGGGCCGGTCACGATAGCGGTCTTATTGCCTTTCAGCCCCTGAAGGGTAGAAACCATCGGAGGAGGAAGGGCACCCGTGTTGACCCAGCCCATATCACCGCCGTTCCGCTTGGCAGTCGGATCGAGAGACTCCGCGCGGGTAATCTTCTGGAACGATTCGCCCTTGGCGAGACGTGCCTGAATCTTTTGCGCTTCGTCCTGTGTCTTCACAGCGATATGGTTGATGTGGATCTCGGTCTTGCCGTACTGAGCTTTCTGCTGGTCATAAACCCTGCGGACCTCAGCATCCGTGACCGGGTTCTTCTTCAGATAGTCGCTGAGGTAAACGTCAGAGACAATCTGCTTTCTCGCATTCTGAATCGCGGCGGCAACAGCCGGACGCTTTTCTACGCCAGCCTTCTCCGCTTCCTGCAGCACGACGGTACGGGCGATCAGATTGTCGCGGATTGCCTGTTCGAGCTGCGGCGTGCGCTTCTGACCGTGGGCCGTAGCGGCAGCCAGGATCTGCTCCTGTTCAGCCGCGGTGATCTTCGTGCCGTTAACGGTCACGTCCTTGAATGCCGCATTGGCAGCAAACGGGATCGCGATCGCGCAGGCAAATACGAGTGCCTTCTTGAACTTCATTTGATGTTTTCTCTTTTTGAATCAGAAAAGCTTACTTTACGACAGCACGGGAGGTGATGTCACGCACGTACTGCTGCGCGGTCTGAGCAGCAGCAATTCGCTGAAGCTGGGGCTTAGCCTGTTCAAAGGTCGGGAAAAGCTGCGCGGGACGCGTAGCCACCACCTGGAACACGGCCCAGCCGCCGCGGAACTGCACGGGCTTCGAGTAAACCTGACCGGCCTTGAGGGACGGGAGGAGCTGACCAATCTGCGGAACAACACGAACCGGAGCGAACCAGCCGATGTCACCGCCGCGGGCCTTGGAAGGCTGATCAATCGTCACGGCAGAGGCGACCTTGGCGAAGTTCTCACCCTTCAGGACGCGGTTCAGAGCGTTCTGGGCTTCACCCTGGGTCTTCGTCACGATCTGACGGAGGTGATACTCGGTGTTGCCGTAAGCGGCCTTGTCCTTCTGATACATCCTCTGCAGATCAGCGTCAGACGTCGGATGCTGCTGGACATAGCGGTTAAGGAGAGCCTGAGTCATGATGTTGTTCGTGGCGTTCTGAACAGCGATCTTGACGTTGGGGTCGTTTGCGAGACCAGCCTTCTGGGCTTCCTGAAGCACAGCGATCTCGGTCACGAGGTTCTGCTTAACGGCATTTTCAAGCTGAGGCGTACGCTGCTGACCGCGGGCCGTCAGATTCTTCAGAATCTGCTCCTGCTGGGCGGCCGTAACCTTCGTCCCATTGACAGTGAAATCCGTAACAGCGGCATTCGCGCAGGCAGCGGCAAATGCAGACATGAGAATAACTGAAAGTTTCAAATTCATAGTTTCTGGCCCAATCGGAGCGTAGCCCCAAAAATGTTTACAGACACTGACCATTCTAGCGCCAATAGGATGGACGTAATCAAGAAATGTACGAAAAGCGTTACTGCATAAATGTGTCTAAATGACACAAGTTACGGTCCGGATTGAACAAAGTTCAAAAAAATCGCCTCGATCCGTCAGCATTGCTTTAAACACTTTTACGCATAAAAGCGAAATTGTTTACATAAGCTGTCCGTGTCCGAATTCCTGATCAAGGAAATCGAGGAACTTTTTTACCTTAAGCGTCATAAGGCGCCGCTGCGGGTAGACCGCGGAAAGCGTCTTTGACGGAATTGGATAATCCAGGAGCACCTGGATGAGTTCTCCCCGCTCAATGTGAGGGCGGAGCCTGAAAAGGGGCTGCTTTGTGATACCCAATCCTCCGATCGCCATTTCGCAGGAAATCTGGCAGTTATTGGCGAGATATTTCGCGCTCGTCGGGATGGTGATCAGGCTCCGATCAGGCCCCTTGAAGGTCCAGGATGTCTGATCCTGACGGACGAGCAGGGTATGGTGCGAAAGATCTTCGGGGGAAGCGGGCATTCCGTTTGCTTCGATATAGGCAGGGGAGGCCGCGAGAATGATGGGAAGCTCGGAAATTCTATGCCGGATCAAAGAGCTGTCAGGAGGCTCCTCATCCGTGACCGCTACATCGAAACCCTCTTCAATCAGATTGATTTCTCGGTTTGTAACCGTCATATCGAGGCGGATACCGGGATTTTCCTTCAGCCAGCCGGGGAGTTTGTGTGAGAGCTGATAGATAGCAAAGGTATTGGCAACGGAAACCCGGAGTGTCCCCTTTACTTCTCCCGTGAAATGGGAGACCAGGGCGTCAGTTTCTTCAACGTCCGCCAGAATGACCCGGGCCCGTTCCAGGTACATTTCACCGATTTCGGTGAGGTTCTGCCGCCTCGTGCTTCGATTGAGCAGCTGGGCACCTATGTCCTTTTCCAGAGCCGCAATGATTTTGGCAATGTTCTGCGGCGTCATTCCGCAGGCCTCTGCGGCGGCTGTAAATGACCCGCAGTCGGCCACCTTTTCGAAGACTTTCATTCCGTGAAGACGGTCCATGATTCACAACTCCTGGTTTTGTGAATGGCAGATTATGGATTTTGAATACCTTCTTTGAGTAAATATACAACTGCGAGTTTAAAAAGAAACAAACTTCTGTCTGTTTTTCTTTGGTAACGATGCACATAGCATCAAGAGTGAGCAGTCAGATCAATAAAGACTGCCGCCAACCATAGGAGAAATGTATGACGAAAGCAGCTCTGCTTCTCGCGATGGTCTCGGGCTTCATGCTCGCGGCCGGAGCGGCTAACGCCGCGACGCTTCCAAAGGGTGGCCAACCAGGAAGATTGACGAGGGGTCCAAGGGATTGCTTGGGCTGGTCGCAGAGTGGATTCAGACATTTACGTCAGATAGGGATCTGAAATTCAAACGCAAGATATTTGCCGGGTAGTTTGAAGGCACTCACTTCTTATTGGCAAAGATCAATGTCTGGGTCTACCTCTCGATAGGAGACTTTCAAGTGGATAGACATCTTCAGGTGCTGAGGTGAAACGATCGGCGGTATTCACTGGGCTCACTATTTGGGGGGGCTTGTGGGATCACACACACTTCCAGAGATGTAATCGGAAGTCTGATGGTTAGACAAAAAGTCGCACTTTGAAGGGTTACAGTTTCAGCGGTAAGTCTCCTCCCATAACACACAACGACAGTCTGTAGCACCCCGCCCGGAATACTGGACGTTTTGGAGTGAAATGAGACATCTACACTAAAAAGTAATTTTTTAGTTTTTTTATTTAATCAACTTTTTTGATCGCTCCACATCCCTGTATGATTGATCGAAAAAAGGAGAGCACATGGCAGAGGATAGCAGCATAAGGGCGATCCCAAAGCGACTGACTCTTTTTGAAGAAGTTGAGCAACAGATCGCCGAAATGATTCACCAGGGAAAATGGGCTCCTGGAGATATGCTTCCAAATGAAGTAGATCTTTCAAGAGATCTAGGTGTGAGTCAGGGGACGGTCAGGCGGGCGTTAAAAGGACTGGTGGACTCCGGGGTTCTGTTACGCCATCAGGGAAAGGGAACTTTTGTCACTGAATTCAGTCATAACGAGGAACTCGTTTATGAACGGTACATCCGGCTTGAGCCTGATGAGGTAAATGAAGGGCGTTATCCAACAGAAATTCAGTTGCTTCATTTTGAAACAGAAATTTCCCCCCTCGTTGTATCACAGGCTTTAAAAAAATCGTTTGACGAGCCTCTTCTGCATATCGTTAGACTTCTTCGCACTGATCAGGGCCCGGTAACATTTGACGAGATTTGGTGCGATGCAAAGATTTTTTCATGCATAACGCCGAATAACATACTTCATCACCGTGAGAAGATGCTTTACGCGTTTTATCAGCACACGTGCGGTGTCACTATTACTCATTGTGAGGAAACTGCAAAGGCTGAACTCCTAGATCCTATCCTTTGCAAAACTTATAACCTTCCGGATCCTTTACCTGTAATAGAAAGCCGCCGTATTGCCTTTACCTATAAAGATCAACCTGTTGAGTACAGGATTCAACGATCTATTACGCTTCACTACCACTATCGGTGGCCATAAATGACTCCGGATATTTACGTCCGGAGTCTAGTCAAATCAGGATATCAGAAGTATTTGGTGATGCCGGAAAAGAGGTTCCATTCCTTATCTGTTAAAACCCGGCCCGAATCAATTCGATCCCATTGTGAGAATCCTGCCCCGATATACATGTCAATTGTTTTTGAGGGCCTGTAGATATATTTGGTGGCAATTCCAAGAGTATTGCCATCGTATGAACGTCCATCATTAAGTTTTTCTTTATAGTCCTTCCAGTAGACCATAGATTGCCAGGAGCTCAGACCGGAAAGCCAGAACTGAGTACCAGCATGAATCCCATAGCCTTCTATACTTCCAGATGTTCTATTTACTTTGAAACCATCGAGTGCATTTAAACCTTGGAAGTACTGTGCCTGGAGGTAAAGAGTAACTGGTTCAAATCTATAGCTGCCGCCAAAAGTCACAGCCTTTTTATCACGGGTGGCACCGCCTTCTATCTGAGTGACGTTACCCCAATCAACACCTTCAAAGATACCGATTAAATGAAGCCCTCCGTTCCTGTAATGGAGAGATACTCCATAGTAGTGATTGACATCTGATGTTGTCTCATCGCCGTTATCATAGCCATCATCTTTGAGAGAGTATTGGATTGTTCCCTGAAAGCCGGATAACCATGGAGTTTGGTAGGTAATGGTGTTGTCGTATCGGGTGGATTTAACAGGAGCATTTCCGGTACCTACTGTGCCACCCCCAAAAGCGTCCATGTAGTATTGAAGATCATAAGTCCCAGAACCACTGTTAATTCCAGCGACGCGACCCATTGTGAGTTCACCAAAAGATTTTGATTTCAATCCTACGGTTGACTGACCTCCAAACATTCGGCCCGATTTACCGGATGTAAAGCTCTTGAAAGTGCCACTGTCTGACATGAAGCGATTTTCCAGTCTGAAAATAGCCTGTAAGTTGTTAGTAATGTCCTCCGATCCCTTAATTCCCCAGCGGCTGGCGGTATTCAATCCAGAGTCGAGCGTGAAAGTGTTTTCCTTGACGGAATCTCCAAAATTATTCTGGTAAAGAACGCCGGAATCAATTCTCCCGTAGATGGTTATTTGTGCGGCAGATGCCGGAAGTATCATGGCTATAGAGCCAGTCATAATAGCTGCAATAAGAACGCTTTTTATCATTTTGTAAGTCTCCTTTGGTGCTTTAGGGTCAGATGAAGAAATAGGCGCCAATCAGGCAGAGCAACATGATTGGGGCTGAACGCTTGACAATATCGATAGGAGATACGCCAGCAATTCCGGCGACAAGAATCAGCCCGCCGCAAAGCGGTGAACTCAATCGTCCAAAAGAGCCAGATATAACGGCCAGATATCCGAGAGAAGGAATGGTCATTCCGAATTGCTGGGCATGCGGAGTGACGGCTTCATTGAATGCAAAAGCGGCAGCGTCTCCAGAACCAGTGAGAGCCCCCAGAACAAAAGGACCTACAGAACCGCCGATCCTAGCCCAGGCATTCGAGGTTGTCAGAGCCTGGACAAGAAGATCAATTAGACCGGAAGCCCTCAGACCAGCTGCGAAAACACCTGCTGCGATGATGATGCCTAGGATGTTGCCGTATCCTTTTCCCATACCATCAAAAAATTTTTTTGATACCTCAGCAGGATTGGCACGGGTGACAATAAGTGCGTAGATCGTGCCGATCAGCATTGCGGTTCCGACGCTGATCCGAATATCAGTAAAAAGAGTTGTACAGAGCAGGAGAGCAACGGGAATCAGTGGAGCAATGGCCCAAAGAAAGTTGATATGGTCCGGGAGTACAACTTGAGTATCAGTGTTGCCTTCAAACTCAAATCCTCCCTTTTTATAGTCACGGTAGATAAAGCAAACAGCAGTCAGACCAACCACAATGGCCAGACTGAATCCAAGAAGTGGAAGTCCGAACATTCCGATCAGATCCATGATTTCCATATTGGCTAGTTTGGCAACAAAGACGTTATGAGCCACACCGGGATTAAACAAGGCAGGGGTTGTTGAACAGACAATGGCGGCAGCTGCAATAGCTGGTCTGAATCCGGCGCGTATCAGAATCGGGATCATTGAGGGGCCGACCGCAGCGCAGAGCCCTGCCGTTGAAGGGATAGCCACAGCGCATAATCCTGTCACCAGCATGCACGCAGGAAGTAGGAAGACCCCCAGTTTTTTCAAAGGCCTCGTCAGAAGTGCTACCAGATGAACATCACAGCGTGTCAGCGAGACAACAGCCGCAAATCCCATTGCAGTGCAGATCGCAATGATCAGAGATCCGCGGGTCATGGATGCGTCAAACTGTTTAAAAGCTACCATGGGTTTCAGAGAAAAAACCGCCATGGCAAGGCCGGCAGTTATCAATGTGAGCCTTGTTTCATAGCGTTTTATTAATGCATAGATCGTCGCGATTACGACGACTAATGCAAATCCAATAGTGATAGTCATAACGTCTCCTTTTTTGCTCTTTGTACTCAGGGCTTAATTCAAAAGATGAATGAATTTTATAAATACAAATAAATTCATTAAATAAGTCAAAACGTTAGAACTTATATCCGGTATCCGATATCGGACTTCGAATATGGGGTTGTCCTCTGTGGCAGGCGTATCTGAATGGGGTAGATAATGGGAAAAGTCCAGTGACTAAACCGAATGGAGTGTTTGATGGCGAGTTATCAATTGACCGGAAAAGGAGTCAGTCGAGGTGTGGGGTTGGCAACACTATCGATCGTGAATTTTTTTACCGGTGGGCTTTATATATGGAGTGTTTTTGCCTCGCCTATTGCCCAGAAACTCACTCAGATCTCCGGCGTGCCGACGGTGGCAACAGATTTGGGAATCGTCTTTGGTATTGCTTCCGGGCTAACTCCTTTTCTGATGATTCCTGCCGGTTACCTGAATGACAGATACGGACCTAAGCCAGGGATTCTCTTGGGGGGAATCGCCATTGGACTTGGCTATATCTTTGCCTCAGCCGCTACATCCACAGCAATGTTGATTGCTTCTTATGGAATTCTTGTTGGTGGAGGAACCGGCCTTGTGAATGGATGCACGATCAATTCATCTGTAAAGCTTTTCCCTGATAAGAGGGGACTAGCGGGAGGGGTTGTAACGGCAGCTCTTGGACTTGGAGGAGCAGTTCTTCCGGCTGTGGCTAATGGTCTCATTCTTTCAGCCGGAATAAGCAATGCCTTATTGATTTTCGGGGTGGTCACTGGATGTGTTTTGATACTTGCATCTGTTGCTTTGAAAACTCTCAGATTTCCCGAAACAAACCAAAATGGGAAGCAACTTTTACCTTCCAGAAATCTCACATGGCGAGAAATGCTCCGCACTCCTACATTCGTACCTCTTGAAATCGTATTCATGATGCCGCTATTGATGGGACTGATGCTGATATCAAGTCTTGTACCAATCGCTGAACACCAACTTGGAGCGACTGTAGTTATTGCGGCTGGAATGGTTACCGCCGTATCCCTTGCTAATACAGCTGGTCGACTCCTTTCTGGATTGATTTCGGACCGTATGGGGAGAATCCCAACTTTGTTTGCATCGCTGATAGTTGCTGCATGTGGGCTCCTTTGTCTGGTGTTCTCTGGGAAAGGGGACATTCTTCAATTTCTGATAGGAGTAATCGGAGTTGGGCTTTGTTTTGGAGCGTTTGTTGGAACTTACCCAGGATTAGTTGCTGACGAGTATGGTCCTAAACATAACAGCGTTAATTTTTCTGTCATAGCACTAGGTTACGCAGTAGCTGGGCTAATAGGACCGTCTCTGGTCTCATGGTCCAAAAATTCAGGGGGGTTCGAGAGGGCTTATGGCCTTTGTCTTTGTGCAGTATTGACAGGGATTGCGTCGATTGGTGCATACCTGACCGTCAAAAGCAAAGAACGAAACTCTATTAAACGAACGGAGAATTCTTAGAAATATGCTTTTTTCCAAAGCTGGAGGAATAGTGATGAGTAACGATTACACAGAAGAAATGGTGGGAATAAGGCGTCATCTGCATAAGCGTCCAGAGGAGGGATGGACGGAATTTGAAACCACTTGGTTTATCGTGCAGCGATTAAGAAAACTAGGACTTCCGGTCACGATAGGGAAGGCGAATATCTGTGAATCAGAGGTTCTGGGCAGGGATCCTCTTCTGGTATCTGATGCCATGAAGAGGGCTGCCGCTCACGGGGTCCCTGAAGAATTTCTGAAAGCGACAGAAGGTTATACGGGGGCTGTGGCTAGGTTTGATACCGGGAGGCCTGGTCCAACAACGGCTTTCAGAAGTGATATTGACTGCGTGCTCGTCCGGGAAACTGGAGATCCCAAACATCTTCCGAACCAATTAGGTTTTGCGTCTGAGAGGCCTGGTTTCATGCATGCTTGTGGACATGATGGCCATACAGCTGTTGGGCTCGGTGTAGCGCATTGGCTTGTAGACAATAAAGATAGGCTATGCGGGAAATTCATACTTATTTTTCAACCAGCAGAAGAGGGAGTTCGTGGTGCTAGAGCTATGGCTGCCTCAGGCATGGTTGATCATGTGGACTATTTCCTAGGTGGTCATGTTGGCGGTGCTGCTAAGCTTGGCGAGATAGCAGTAATGGATGGGGGGTTTCTTGCTTCAACAAAATTTGACATCACCATTGAAGGAACACCGGCCCATGCGGGTAACTCTCCAGAACTTGGGCACAGCGCACTGATGGCAGCGTGTGCGGCAAGCCTGATGCTTCAAGGAATTCCAAGAAACAGCCATGGTGAAACACGGGTCAGTGTCGGTAAACTCGAAGCAGGCGAGGGGAGGAATGTGATTCCGGCTCACGCGAAACTTCAGATGGAAGTACGCGGCGAAACAATGGCAGTAAACCAGTTTATGGCTGATTATGTTTACGATATTTTTGCCGGCGTCGATAAGGCCTATCGGGTGAAGTCAACAGTTGTTAAAGCGGGGGAGTCAGTCACATTGACTCCGTGCCCTGAGATCTATCCAATTATTGAAAAAGTCATGAATAGAATTCCTGGGACTAAATTGCTTCCCCGGGAACATTCACCGGCCGGTTCTGAAGACTGTGCTTTGTTTATTAAACGAGTGATTGAACATGGCGGCAAAGCTGGTTTTGTGCTCTATGGATGCAACCACCATGGGCATCATCGTCCGAATTTTGAGATCCAGGATGAAACCAGCCTCCCGATTGCGTTCCGGATTTTTACTGGATTCGCTGAGGAAGTGAACGGTCTGAAATAGCTGCCCCGGAAATAAAAGAGGGCGCTGCGGAGTGCAGCGCCCTTTGACTCTTTTCAGGCAGATCCGGTTTCAGACAGAAACCGGAATCCTCATCCGATTAGAAGCGGTGAAGGATGCCCATATCGAGTTCGCAGCCAGTCGGCGTAGCGGAACCGGTCGGGGTCTTGACCTTTTCAGACGAGTAGCCAGCCATTGCGTAGAGGGAAGTCCTCTTGGAAAGCGGATAGTCATAGCCGACAGCAGCCGTCCAGCGGTTGAAGTCGGTGTTGTTCTGGTTATCCATATCGCGATAGTTCACAGCAACCTTGGCGGTACCGCCGAGGACCGGATAGTGAGCGCCAACGCCGATACCCCAGCCGTCAACATACCCGTAGCCCTTGCCGCCAGTGATGGCGTTCAGACCCGCATAACCAACGCCAGCACGGGCGCGGGCGGTCAGTTCCTGATCATGGAAGTACTGTCCGAAAGCAATGATCTTGAAGCCGTTATTGAAGCCATAGTTGCCACCGAGAGTCACGGTGTAGCCCTGATCGGGGATGTCCGTGCCGGTACGGTAAGAGCCGTACATCGTGGTATCAGCAACGAGAATGCCTTCCAGGCCGCCATTCTGATAACGGGCAGCGAGAGAAGCGTAACGGTCAGAAGAGCTCTTGCCTTCAGTGCCGGTGTCGGTAGCCGTATTCATCTTGAACGAATACATGGCATAACCGGTCAGGCCGGCGTAGGTCGGCGTGCGGTAAGAAATCGAGTTATCGGTGCGGGTCCACATCGAAGCGGTCGCAGCGCCGGAACCAAAAGCAGAGGTGTAGTTAGCGAAGAGCGGATCAATAGCGCGGAAGAGGCCATTGGCACCGAGCACGCTGCCGAAGATCGGCAGGCGGCCAAACGACAGAGTACCGAAGCCGCCGGAAACGCTGATGGAAGCTTCACGGCCGAAAAGGCGGCCATTCTGCTTGGTATCAGAGAGACCCGTGTCAGATTCAAAACCAGACTCGAGAACGAAGCTCACCTTGTAGCCGTTGCCGAGGTTCTCTCCACCCCGCAGGCCCCAGCGGGAACCGAATTCCTGACCGTTCTCCATGGAAAGCGTGTCGGTGTTCGCAACACCAGCCACGTCAGAGTGCGTGTGGACATAGCCGAGACCCGTATTGATCAGGTTCCCCGGACCATCCGGTAAATCAAAATCCTCATCCAT
>OGWW01001807.1_pt1 | contig 10814 bp, 6 predicted proteins | sample 1576131 | NCBI WGS metagenome assembly OGWW01 (sample SAMEA3541576, study PRJEB24748) | human gut metagenome | biome: human gut; feature: human-associated habitat; material: faeces | place: China | collected 2012 | reverse complement strand
GAATGCATACGACTGTATCCAGATTCACGGCGGTTCCGGTTTCATGTTGGAGTCTCCATACGAGTACTGCTCAGACGTGGCCACAAAGCGTAGATATTACGATTGGTTTCTGTCCAGTGATTATCAGCATAAGCCTTTAGCAAAGGAATGTCTTTCCACATTGATACATTATCCCAGTTAGTGTCTTCATATACATGTACAAACGGAGAAGTGTTTTTAGCATCCAACCAGAAAGTAGAACGGGCAGATCCCTGGAAGAAAGCCGAAACATCAAAACGTGCACTACCAAAAGAGAAGCCAAAACCATAAATAATTTCCGGAACTGTCGGGAAACCAATAGGTACCTGGTCAAGTTCAGTAATCTGCCCATCACCATTTACATCACGATATTTTATATCACCGGCCCCATATTCGCCAAATGTCTGCTTCGGAGAGTTAGCCACATCGGCCTCATCGATAAACAGGCGTTCTGCAATATAACCATATTCCTGTTTCAGCGACTGCCCTACGTGGAGTTTATACTTTTCGTTATATTCCGGTTCTTCATATTTCAGGAACTCACTATGAGCATACGTAAAATTACCATGTAATTGTAACCACATCCCCTTCCGGAACACTTTGTTATAATCTACAGATAAATCCAGACCTCTCGCTTTCGCCTCACCCACATTAGCACGTACCTTTGCCGAAAGTCCCATAGTAGAAGGAATAGACTCACGGTCCATCAGGATATTGGTACGATGTTCGGTAAAATAATCCACCTGCACATTCAGACCGTCAAACAACGACAATTCAAGACCATAATTAGACTTATAAGCCTTTTCCCAGGTAATATCCCGGTTATCATAACGCCTTACTGTTACTCCGTTCTTTGTATAATTAAAGTCCGTACCAAAACCATAACTCTTACCACTATCATTTGCATCTACCTCAGACAGATAGAAGAAACGGTCATCTTCGTCACCAATAGCATCATTTCCTACCAAACCATACGTATATTTCAATTTAAACTTAGGGAGCACCTTCTTCAACGGTTCCCAGAATTTTTCATTGGAAATATCATAACCTATACCGATAGCAGGGAAAAAGCCATAGCGCTCGGAACGATAAAAACGTTCGGAACCATTATAACCGAAGTTAAATTCAGCCATATACCGATTATTAAAAGCATAGGTAAAACGACCGGACAATCCCTGATTACGATAGGGCAAAGACTTTTGCAGATTATCTTTTTGTGAATCGTCTTTAATGTTCGATACTCTTTTTTCACGACGCTGATATACCAGCAAACCGCTTACATCATGGTTCCCAAAAGAACGGTTATAAGACATCGCAGCCTCCATATATACAGTAGACTGTACATCTGTCCAAGAACCGGTAGACTCCAGGTATTCCGTCGGATTTGAATCCTCATTCAATTGCATAATAGAATATGAGCCACCTTTGTCATAAGAACTTACATTATAGAAATAAGGACTCGATGCACGACCTACTTCAAAATAAGCATAACGGGACGTATTGAATAAACCACGTACATTCAATCCCTTCGTGATAAATGACAAATCCTGCTTCAATTCAAATTGTGCATCCATTGTCGACTTAGAATAATCCTTATATCCTTTGGTCAATTCCGCATAAGGATTCGTATATTCCACATTATTATTATACAGTGCGTTACCATACAGCACATGTTTTGCAGAAGGAAGATCGGAAGTAGGATAATAGGCCGGGAACAATACCGGATTGGAAACCATAATCTTCTTATACATCGTATCTCCTCCATCAAGCGGTCCGGTATAATCATCAAATGTACCTGCCAACCGGACAATTGCTTCGGTCGTTTTCGTCAGATTAATATTTACATTCGATCTCAGCTGGTAAGTGCTCAGATCAATGTTATTTTTATAACCGGCATACTTATCATTCTTCAGATTACCATTATCTTTCGAAAAAGTGGCAGCAATATAATAACGAGCCACTTTACCACCACCGCTCACACTCAGGTTAGCGCGCTGGTTTGCTACCAACGGATTGGTCATCAGTTTGCGCCAGTCATTAGCCGGATACAGATACGGATTCTTACCGGCTATTGTATTGGCTATTTTCTCACGTGAATATGCCAAAGGAGCCAACGGATTGCGTGTTGTTACCGCCTCATTCGCCATTTGCATATAAGTGATCGGATCTGCCAGCTCTATATTCGATGTATTGGAAGAGAAGGAATTCTCTACACGCAGACTGACCTTAGCCGGACCTTCCTTACCTTCTTTTGTCTGTACCTGAATGACGCCATTGGCACCACGTGCACCATATAAAGCCGTAGCAGTAGCATCTTTCAGGATAGAAAAGGCAGCTATATCATCCGGCTGCAAACGTGCCAGTTCAGTAGAGGTCGTTTCAATACCATCAATCAAAATCAACGGATCTTTCTTATAGCCGAAAGTTGTCACACCACGGATAAAAAAGTCAGCATTGTCCTGCCCCGGTTCACCACTGCGCTGATAAGCAATCAAACCGGACATACGCCCCGCCAGTGCAGTAGTAAGGTTACTGGAAGGTACCTTTAAAGCCGCAGGTTTTACCGTCTGGATAGAACTAACCATACTCTCTTTTTTCTGCGTACCAAATGCTACCACCACTACTTCATCAATACTGACAGCATCTTCTTTCATTTCCACATCAATACGTTTCTGATTTCTCACTACAATTTCCTGAGTCTGCATTCCTAAGAAAGAAAATACCAATGTAGATCCGGCTGGCACATTAGACAGTGTATATTCACCATCCAGGTCAGTAGTTACTCCGTTGGTCGTACCCTTTACTACTACGGTTACAGCAGGTAGCGGTTCACCCAATTCATCTTTAACTACCCCCTTTACCACTCTGTTATCGAGTACTTCCGCATAACCCGATACACTACAGGAAAACAGCAACAAGGCCAAAATGAACTTAAATACTTTCCGGAAAGAAAGTTTCTCAAACATGTGTTTTTCCATACATAATTATTTTAAATCATCACTTAATTTCATTACAAGATTATACACTCATAAGAATAATGTTTATCATATGCAAAGGAAGCTTAAAAAAGGACAGTAATCAATAGACAAAAACATCATGGATATGGAGAATCTTACCCAAAGGAAAAGTCAGTCAGCCTCTCCCCCTTGCAGCATGAATTTATCCTTCGGAGATTTTGTACAAAAGTCATTAAAACAAGGAATAAACAAATATTTTGCACGAATATCACTTGTTTTAATAACAAGAACTTTTAGAGTTCTGCTACAACCAGAAGAAAAACTGCATAAAGAGTCGCAATAACATGCAGCAAAAACTGCATATTATCACTTTATCCGGATATAAATGCATTTATTCCGGCACATTAATTACAATTTCATTACTTCAAACACTCCGAGACTCTACGAGGAACGATGCGAATGTCGTAGAGAAACGATAAGAGTGTCGTAGAGAAACATCTGAATCTCTACCGGACGACCTGTTTTTCCGCTAGTTGCCCCCCGAAACAGAGCTATCCAAAAAAAGAATAAAGAGCAAGATAGATAATATTTGGAAGCAAACTGCATAGTAAATACAAAACAAGGGTACAAAATAAATCCAATCAGCATCAAACCCTAACAATCCGAAAAATCCAACTCCCAAATAAAGACAATTCCGGACACCTTTGCCACCGTTCTCCACAAACAAGCAAATTCTCGAAGCTCAGGAATATCACTTTGACAGTCTGACATTTTGATACATACACCACATTTATATTACGTCGGTTCATTGGCACATCCGTGATGAATCAAATCTATGCCGGTCAACTAAAATCTTAGGAGGAGTCAGTCACTATTACAACTATTTTTTGGTAAGTTTGGAATAAATTTCTTATCGCCTTATTACAAAAGTTTTGGGAGAAGTGACCGATTTTGAGATAATGAGTTGACAACCGCTCTTATTACTACATTTTACCTTGGCTTGCTTTCAAAGTAACTCGAAAATAAAGAAATGCATTTCCTTTATTTATATATACAGCATAATTCTGCACAAAACATCTAAATTAATTGGGAGAAAGTATATTTAGACTAAAAATTTTTGAATACCAGCCTCCTTCATTATCTTTGTAACTTCTGATAATATACAATTATCAGAAGTTAAAAACGGTGATTATGGATAAGAAAACATTAACTGAAGAAGATATAAAGTTGCGTTTCATTACTCCGTCTATTACAAATGCCGGATGGACAAACAAGTTGATACGTATGGAATATAATTTTACCGATGGTAGAGTAATATTTCAAGGGAATGTTCATGCCCGCCAAAAAGGGAAAAAAGCCGACTATTTATTACATAGTTCGCCCAATCACCCCATAGCCATTGTTGAGGCAAAAGACAACACTAAGCCGTTAGGTGGAGGTATGCAGCAAGCTATGGAATATGCACAAATCCTTGATATTCCATTCGCCTATAGTTCTAATGGCGACGGTTTCTTAGAACATGACTTTCTTACTGGCAAAGAGCGAGAACTGACACTAGAAGATTTTCCATCACCTGAAAGCCTTTACAAACGTCTTGTTGAATTCAAAGGTTTCACTCCCAAAGAATTAATTACTATCTCGCAGCCTTTCTATTCAAGTCCATATACTTATGAGCCACGATATTATCAGCGTATCGCCATCAATCGTACAGTTGAAGCTATAGCAAAAGGACAAAATCGAGTACTGATTGTCATGGCAACCGGTACAGGTAAAACCATCACTGCCTTCCAAATCATTCATCGGTTACGTACTTCTGGTCTGAAGAAAAAAATACTATATTTGGCAGACAGAAATATTCTTATAGACCAAACTATGGTACAAGACTTTAAGCCATTTAAAAAAGTGATGACTAAGATGCAAAATGCTAAAATAGATTCGGCTTTTGAAGTTTACATGGCTTTGTACCATCAATTGATATCAAATGACGAGAATAAAGAAGATCCATTTAAGCAAGTACAATCTTCATTCTTCGATCTTATCATTGTGGACGAGTGTCACCGAGGCAGTGCAAAAGACGATTCTGCGTGGCGAAAAGTACTGGAATACTTCTCTTCCGCAACCCAAATTGGACTTACAGCAACTCCAAAGGCCGAAGATGGAGCGAATAATCTGGACTATTTTGGCGAACCTATATACATCTACTCATTATTACAAGGCATTCAAGATGGATTCCTTGCCCCTTATCGAGTTACCAACAGCTATATCAATATAGATATGCAAGGATATATGCCTGAAAAGGACGAAATGGACTTGCATAATCGATTAATAGAACAAAAATTCTATCAACGCAAAGATATTGGTAGAAATATCGCATTTGTAAAACGCCGGGAAGTCGTAGCGTATCGTATTACCAAAATGTTAAAACAAATCGGGCGCATGACAAAAACTATTGTTTTCTGTTCGGATATAGATGAAGCAGAAGTCATGCGTTCTTTGTTAGTGACAATGAATGCCGATCTTTGTCACAAGGATTCCCGTTATGTGATGCGTATAACAGGGGATGATAATGTGGGTAAAAAACAGTTGGATAACTTTATTGACGTTGACCAGCCTTACCCTACAATAGTTACCACTTCCGAATTGTTGGCAACAGGTGTAGACTGTAAAACCTGTGGTCTGATAGTTCTTGATAAAGAAATTGGTAGTATGACAGAGTTCAAACAGATTATTGGCCGTGGAACCAGATTACGTACAGATAAAGGTAAATGGCACTTAGAAATACTTGATTTTCGCAATGCCACAGCTAAATTCAAGGATCCGGCTTTTGATGGTGACCCTGAACCGCCCGTTACTCACCCAAAGCCTTATTCACCAGTGAGCACTCCTCCCAAAGTTGTACATGAACCACCTGTAGAATACAAAAAGGTTGAGAAATATTTAGTCAATGGTGAGGAAATCTGTATATCAACAGAAATCGTCTCCTTTTTAGGAGAAGACGGTAAAACCATGCGGACTGAAAGCATTACTGATTTCACGAAGAAACAAATACGCAAACGATATGCAACTCTTCATGATTTTATAAAGAATTGGACAGAAGCGGAACGTAAAAAGGCTATAGTAGAAGAACTACAAGATTACCATGTATTGGTAGATGCCGTCCGTGCGAAGAATCCGGCATTAGCCGAAGCTGATATCTTCGATATAATTTGTCATATAGCTTATGATCAAACTCCATTAACAAGACGAGAACGTGCTAATAACGTGAAGAAGCGCAATTATTTTGCCAAATACGAAGGTAAAGCCCGTAAGGTACTGGAAGCTTTGCTCGAAAAATATGCAAACAATGGTATTCTTGATATTGAAGATGAAGATATCTTGGATAATGCTCCTTTCAACAAAATTGGTACACCGCCAAAGATAGTCAAACTATTTGGTGGCTTGTCTAATTTTGAAAAGGCTCTAAAAGAACTGGAAACAGAAATTTATAACGTAGCATAAAATAAAAATAAATATGGCTGTAAATAATATAGTAAAACGTCTACAGAATATCATGCGCCAAGATGCGGGTATCAATGGTGATGCTCAACGGATAGAACAAATGGTATGGATGTTTTTCTTAAAAGTATATGACACTCAAGAAGAAACATGGGAGTACAAGGCAAAGAAAGAGAAGCAAACATTTGAGTCCATAATACCCGATAAATTAAGATGGAGGAACTGGGCGGTTGATGAGAAAGACGGAAACGCCTTGACAGGAGAATCTTTACTGTTTTTCATTAACAACGAATTATTCCCAACATTAAAAGGATTGGATATTACACACGAAACGCCACGCTCAAAAGCTATTGTAAAAGAAGTTTTTGAAGACCTGAATCAATACATGAAAAATGGCGTACTGCTTCGCCAAGTTATAAACATCATCAATGAAATAGAATTTGATGATGCTGAAGACCGCCACATGTTTGGTGATATCTATGAAGGGATTTTGAAAGATTTGCAATCTGCCGGAAATGCCGGAGAGTTTTATACTCCACGGGCACTGACCGATTTCATCATTCAACAACTTAATCCACAATTGGGAGAAATTGTTGGAGACTTCACATCTGGTACAGGTGGCTTCCTTACTTCTGCACTCAATTATTTAGCTCCGCAGATACAGACTACAAATGATGGGCGTTTGTTTCAGCAATCCATTTTGGGACAAGAATGGAAACCATTACCTTATCTGCTTTCTATTACCAACCTGCTACTCCACAACATTGAAGCTCCTAACATACGGCATTGTGATTCTTTGGGTATAAAAATGTCAGACTTTAAAGAGTGTGACAAAGTAAATGTCATAGCCATGAATCCTCCTTACGGAGGTAGTACAGATATTGCAGCTAAGAGTAATTTTCCAATGGAGTTCCGAAGTAGCGAAACCTCCGACCTTTTTATGGTTTTGATTATGTATCGCCTAAAAGCGGATGGCCGTGCGGCTGTCATTGTACCTGATGGTTTCCTTTTTGGAGTAGATGGTGCTAAGCTTGCCATTAAGGCCAAAATGCTACGGGATTTTAATCTGCATACCATCATCCGTTTACCGGGAAGCATTTTTTCACCTTATACTTCCATCGCAACCAATGTGTTGTTCTTCAATAATGAAAAAGCAGAGGACAGTACTGACAACTACAAGACTAAAGAAACATGGTTCTATCGAATGGATATGCCGGAAGGATATAAACACTTCTCTAAAACTAAGCCAATGAGATTAGAGCATTGTCAACCTATCATGAAATGGTGGAACGATAGGAAAGAGATAATCACTGAAGACGGAAACGAAAAATCACGCTGTTTTACAGTGGAGGAGTTAATGGCATTGGATTGTAATTTCGATCAATGTAAGTTTCCGAAAGAAGAGGAAGAAATTCTTCCTCCAGCAGAATTGCTTGCTGACTATTTCAAAAAGCGTGCAGCTCTTGACCATGAGATAGACAAGACATTGTCCGAAATACAGAAGATTTTGGGTATAGAAATTAAGTTAGACTGATTTAGTACATGTTGAGTATCAATTTAATGGATAAATTATGAAAGATTTGACAGTCTCCGATATCGAGCGCCAGAATGTGCTGAACAATCGTTTTGCAGTTGATAGGATACAAAAACACCTTGATATAACGGGAATGCTATTTGATGGAGAGTATCGATTTACAAAAAAAATGGTTGCCGATTTCTATGAAGTAGATACGTCTACCATAGACCGTTATCTTTCGTTGAATAGTGATGAGCTAAAACATAATGGATATGTTTTATGTAAGGGTAAGTCACTGAAAGAGTTTAAATTGCACTTTGCTCACCTTATAAAAGAGGCGAGCAAAACCACTCAACTCGGTTTGTTCAGTTTCCGGGCATTTTTAAACATCGGCATGTTGTTAACGGAAAGTGAAAAAGCAAAAGCTGTACGTAGTATGATTTTAGATTTGGTAATAGCTACCATCAATGAAAAGACAGGTGGGGGAACAAAATTCATCAATCGTAGGGATGTACATTACATACCTGCTGCAATCACTGAAGAAAACTATCGCAAAAATCTTACTTCTGCAATCAATCAATGCGTAAACGGGCATCAAACCTATAAGTATGCACAAGTTACAGACCTTATTTACAAAGCAGTGTTCAAAGAGAACGCAAAAGAATATCGTGAAGTACTCAATTTAAATGCCAAGGACAATGTGCGCCATACGCTTTATGCAGAAGTATTACTTGTAATATCCTCTTTTGAAAATGGTGTGGGAGCTGTCATTCAGGAACAGTATAAGGCAAAACATAACGTTAAATTAACCATGGAAGAAGTCGAAGATATTGTCAATGAACTTGCTGAGCATCCTATGCAAAAGCCATATTTAAATGATGCACGAACAAAGATGGCTTCAAGAGATTATAGTTTCCGTGATGCTTATCATGGGAATATTGCTAATTATCTGAAAGCTGTAACACCCGAAGAGTTCGAACGTTTTATAGGCGACCAATCTATTGATTTTGACCACATTTTGGAAGAAAATAAAGATGTGCTTAAACGGTTAAAACAAGCAGAGGATGAGTGATGAAATAAAATACATCAATTATGATGAAACGTTGAATATTTATCATCGCATGATAGATGCCAGTGATGGTGGTTTTGAGGGTGTGCGTGATGAAGGTGGCATCCTTGCCACCTTTGATTTCATGCAAAATGATTTGTATTATCCATCTTTTGCGGATAAATTGTCGTACCTTGTTTTCAAGTTCTGCTCCGGTCATTATTTCAACGATGGGAACAAGCGCATTGCTCTTACTCTTGGAGCTTATTTCTTACATAAAAATGCCTATTACTGGCAGGCGTGTGTTTTCATGCGACAATTAGAGTCTATTGTTTATCACGTTGCTGCTTCCAATATAGATCAGGAATTATTGTTACGTATCGTGAATTGCTTCATGAACGGGCAAGATTATGATGAAGAATTGAAGATAGATATTGCTAATGCCATGAGTAAAGGAGAACTTGGAATAAAAGAAGAGGATTACGAATTATGAATGGGAAACAATTAAAAAACAGCATACTCCAATGGGCAATACAAGGCAAACTTGTACCTCAAGACCCAAATGACGAGCCAGCTTTCTTTCTGCTTGAAAAGATTCGAGCAGAAAAAGAACGTCTTGTGAAAGAGAAAAAAATCAAAAAAGATAAAAACGAATCTATTATCTTTCGTGGTGACGACAATTCCTATTATGAGAAGTTTCTTGCCACGGGGGAGGTAAAGTGTATTGATGAGGAGATTCCGTTTGAGATTCCGAAGGGGTGGGAATGGTGTAGATTGCGTGATGTTATAATGGGTACTAATGCTGGCAAAAGTCCTAACTGTGAAAAACGCCCAAAAAGAGGAGAAGAATGGGGTGTTCTAACCACCACTGCAATACAAGAGAATGATTTTTTGCCCAACGAAAACAAGGTGTTACCTCCAAACTACAGTGTTAATTCAGAACATAGTGTAAAATATGGAGATATACTTATTACAAGAGCAGGACCTGTAAATCGAACAGGAATTGTATGTTTGGTTGACAAAGAATGCGATAATCTTATTTTATCAGATAAAACTGTACGAATAGATTATTTTCGCAATTATTGTAATCCTACATTCATTGTTCTTGTGCTCAATAGTCCTGCTATTCATGAGCTTCTTATGAGCGTGACAGTTGGGATGGCTGCTTCGCAGGTGAATGTATCGCAAGGTAATATTCAAAACACACTCATCCCTTTTCCTGGTATAAAGGAGCAAAATCGTATAGCGGTAAAAATAACAAATCTTTTGCCAATTATCGAAAGATACAATTCTGAACAAGAACAGTTAGAAGAACTAAACGCTCAATTACCCAGCTCTCTAAAAAAATCCCTTCTCCAAGAAGCCATACAAGGTAAGCTTGTGCCACAGATAGTGCGGGTATAGCGCCGTCCGTCCTGCCGGAACACCGCGTAATACAGCTGCCGCTCCGTGTCGTATGCAAGATTCTTCTGGATCGTCTTTCTGGGCATGGGTGCATTCCTCTCTCTTTCTCTCTCGTTTTGCGATGCAGACGCATCGCAAAAGGGCCGTGTGCCGCCGACCACGGCGCGGCCTGAAATTTCAGCGCACGGACCGGGACAGCCCACATGCGCGAAAACTTCATGCGCCGCCGGGGCAGCTGATTTTCGCGGCGCCCCACTGCCCATGAAGTTTTATGCCCTTTTATCATAAACAACTCACGCTGTCCAATAGGATACCCATATTCGGTCAGACAAAACACAATTATTGTAAATTTCCGGGCCCGCTCCGGCCCTCTATT
>OGWW01001804.1_pt1 | contig 10827 bp, 9 predicted proteins | sample 1576131 | NCBI WGS metagenome assembly OGWW01 (sample SAMEA3541576, study PRJEB24748) | human gut metagenome | biome: human gut; feature: human-associated habitat; material: faeces | place: China | collected 2012 | reverse complement strand
ACAGTTATAATTAGACCATGGTTAGCAACGAAACCAAATCTAAAAAAACTATGGGAGGTTTTTGAAATGAAAAGAAAATTGGTGAGTATGGTAATGTGTATGGCATTAGGGGCAACAATGTTAGCAGGATGCGGAAACAGCGCAAACACGTCAACAGGTAATGCGGGTGCATCCAATGATGCCGCAGCAAAAACAGATGATGCAGCTGCTGCAGATCAGACAGATGACAGCGCAGAGGCAGCCGGAACAGAGAGCTCCGCAGCAAGCGGTGATACGGTTACAATTGGTTTTGCACAGGTTGGACACGAATCTGACTGGCGTACCGCTTCCACAGATTCCTGTTTAAGTGTTTTTTCCGCAGACAATGGATACGATCTTCAGTTTGTAGACTGTGATAATGATTCTGCAGTACAGTTAGAGGCGGTCAGAGGATTTATCGAGCAGGATGTTGATTATATCATCATCGATCCGATCGTATCAACCGGATGGGACACTGTACTGACAGAGTGCGAGGAAGCAGGAATTCCGGTTATCGTCATTGACCGTACGATCGATGACTCAGATAAATATGTTTCATGGGTAGGTTCTAACTTCAAGACAGAAGGTCTTGCAGCAGGAGAGTGGTTAAAAGCATATACAGATGCAAAGGGCATCAGTGATGTCAATGTACTTGTGATCGAGGGATCTACCGGAGCTTCCGCAACGATCGGACGTACCGACGGATTTAAAGAGATTGCAGATGCAAATGGATGGAATATCTTAGATTCCCAGACAGGTGATTTCACACAGGCAGGCGGACAGGAAGTCATGGAGTCCTACATCAAGAGTTATGAAGGTAAATTTAATGTTGTTGTATGCCAGAACGATAACGAAGCATTCGGTGCAATGGATGCAATGAAGGCAGCTGGTATCTCCTACGGTGTAGATGGTGATGTGATCCTTGTTTCCTTTGATGCATGTACCGCAGGACTTGAGTATGTAATGTCCGGTGACATCAATGCAGACTTTGAGTGTAACCCGCTTGCAGCTCCGTTCGTAGAGGAAGTTATCAAACAGCTTCAGGCTGGTGAGACTCCGGAGAAAGAAGTATACATGACAGAACACTGGTTCGTAAATGAGGATGTCCTTTCTACGATCAATGTAAATGGAGAAGATCAGGATCTGACCGTTGTCACAAAAGAAATCGTAGATGCCCAGTACTAATCAAACCTGATGGCATAAAATGCGGGGGAGACCATCTGGTCTCTCCCATTTTAAAGAAAGGGTGAAGGAAGATGGAGAGTAATGTTGTATTGACCATGCGCGGAATAACCATGACATTTCCGGGAGTAAAAGCATTGGATCATGTGGATCTTACATTACGCAAAGGTGAGATCATGGCACTGATGGGGGAAAATGGTGCCGGAAAATCTACGCTGATCAAATGTCTGACAGGAATCAATGCATTTGAGGCAGGAGAAATACATGTGGAGGGCATCGATGGTCCGGTTGTCAATCATTCGACGCTGGATGCACAGAAAAAGGGCATTTCCACTGTGTATCAGGAGGTAAATCTTTGCCCGAATCTTAGTGTTGCAGAGAATTTATTTATTGGAAGGGAACCGAAAACAAAACTTGGAACGATCGACTGGAAGACCATGGTCGCAAAATCGGAAAAGATCATGGACAGTCTGGATATAAAAATTGATGTAACGCAGAATCTGGAAGAATATTCACTTGCCCTGCAGCAGATGATCGCAATCGCGAGAGCGGTGGATATGGAATGTAAAGTACTTATCTTAGATGAGCCGACGTCATCGTTGGATGACCATGAAGTAGAAAAATTATTTACCCTGATGCGTCAGCTGAAAGAAAAGGGAGTTGCAATCGTGTTTGTAACCCATTTTTTAGAGCAGGTCTATGCGGTCTGTGACCGTATCACAGTACTCAGAAACGGTAAATTAGTCGGGGAATATCCAATCGAAGAACTGCCGAGGGTGCGTCTGGTTGCGGCAATGATGGGAAAAGATTTTGATGATCTTGCGGCCGTAAAAACAGAGCAGGCGAAAGACTTTTCAAAGGAACCGCTGTTTATCGATGCAAAGGGATTGAGCCATAAAGGAAAAATCAAACCGTTTGACTTACAGATCCATAAGGGAGAGGTAGTCGGATTGACCGGACTTTTAGGTTCCGGTAGAAGTGAGTTAGCACGTGTTATTTACGGCGCGGACAAAAATCAGACCGGAGAGCTGAAAGTGGCGGGAAAAGAAGTAAAGATCAATGCTCCGATCGATGCCATGAACCTTGGAATGGGACTATTGCCGGATGACAGAAAGGCAGAAGGTATCATAGGTGACCTGTCGGTAAGGGAAAATATTATTCTTGCACTGCAGGCAAAACGTGGAATATTCAAACTGCTGCCGATGAGTAAGCAGATCGAGATCGCGGACAAATACATAGAACTTCTTCAGATCAAGACCGCAAACAGGGAGACACTGATTAAACAGCTCTCCGGTGGTAACCAGCAGAAGGTGATCTTAGCACGCTGGCTTGCGACCGATCCGGAATTTTTAATTTTAGATGAACCGACGCGTGGTATCGATGTCGGAACAAAGACAGAGATCCAGAAACTTGTGATCCAGTTAGCGGAGGAGGGAAAGAGCCTGATCTTTATTTCTTCTGAGATCGAAGAGATGCTTCGAACCTGTTCGAAACTTGTCGTATTAAGAGATGGGGAAAAAGTCGGTGAGATCACGGATAATCTGACACAGGAACATGTAATGCAGGCGATCGCAGGAGGTGGCACAAATGAATAATATAAAGAAACTGATCAGCAAACCGCTGTTTCTGCCTATCTTTTGTATGTTATTGGTAATGGCGGTAAATATCATTTACGATGTTGCATCGGGAAATTTTGCATTTAATTTCTTTACGATCTCCATTCGAAACGGAGTATTGTATGGACGTATTATCGATATCTTAAACCGTGGAAGTGAGATCGCGATCCTTGCGATCGGAATGACTCTGGTTGTATCCTGTTCTGCAGGTACTGATATTTCCGTTGGTTCGGTCATGTCACTGGCAGCGTCGTTCTGCTGTATGCTGCTTGCAGGCTATGGAGTTTCCTCCACGAATGAACTGGCGAGACCGCTTATCATCGGATGTGTCTGCGGTGCATTTAACGGATTTTTAGTATCGTATCTGAATGTACAGCCGATGGTCGCAACGCTTATTTTATTCTCGGCAGCAAGAGCGATCGGTCTGTTATTATGTAATAATATGATTGTGTATGTAAGAGAGGATTCCTTTAAAATTTTTGGTGGATATCTTGGATTTATCCCGACACCGATTGTTGTGGCAGCCGTATGTATCATAATCACTTCCCTGATACTAAAAAAGACGGCGCTGGGGTTATATGTACAGAGTGTTGGTATCAACAAAAAGGCTTCCCGTATTGCAGGTATCAAATCAGAAAGAATTATTTTCCTGTGCTACATTGTCTGTGGACTTTGCGCCGGAATTGCCGGAATTGTGGCATCTTCCCGTATCAGTTCTGCAGATTCTAACAATATCGGATTAAACTTTGAGCTGGATGCAATTCTTGCAGTTGCACTTGGCGGTAACAGTCTTGGCGGCGGAAAGTTCCGTCTTACCGGTTCTATTATCGGTGCATATACGATCCAGGCGATCACGACAACACTGTATGCGCTGGGTGTTTCCACCGAACAGGCACCGGTATACAAGGCGGTCATTGTTATCATCATCGTTGCGATCCAGGCGCCTCCGTTTAAGGATTATATGAAAAAGATGTCTGCAAAAAGACAGCTGGCAAAAGGAGGTGTCGCATAATGAAGAAAAAGAAAATGAATGGAAACACGGTACTTTTGATCATCACAATCGTTTTATTCTTCGTCATGTATGCAGTCGGATGTGCGATTTATGCAAATAAGGGATTTACACACCTGCAGACATTTTTAAATGTACTGATCAATAATGCGGGACTCTTATGCATTACCTGTGGAATGACATGTGTTATGCTGACAGGCGGAATCGACATCTCGGTTGGTTCTCTTGTAGCTATGGACTGTATGTTTCTTGCGGTCGGAATGGAGAGATGGAACATGAACGCAGTGGTTCTTTGTATTCTGGTCCTTTTGATCGGCGTTGTATTTGGAATTGTACAGGGTTTCTGTGTCGGATATTTAAATATCCAGCCATTTATTGTGACGATGGCGGGAATGTTCTTCGCAAGAGGTATGACGGCTGTGATCTGTACGGATCAGGTATCGATCAGCAGCAATGAATTTTTTGTAAAACTTGCAAATGCCAAGATCAAACTTCCGTTTGGATCTTATGTCAATGGTAAAGGCGTGGTACAGGTACCGTTTATCCGTATTTCCGTGGTTGTGGCACTGGTAGTGTTAGTCGTGGTATTTCTGATGCTCCGCTACACCAAATTCGGAAGAAGTCTTTATGCAGTTGGCGGCAGTGAGCAGTCAGCGACCATGATGGGACTTGATGTGAAAAAGACAAAATTAAAAGCTTATGTGTTATCTTCTTTCCTCTGTTCGATCGGCGGTATCTGCTATTGCTTGAATACCATGTCCGGCAACGTGCAGCAGGCACTTGGATTAGAGATGGATGCCATCGCATCATCCGTTATCGGTGGAACGCTCTTGACCGGAGGAGTTGGAAATGTGATCGGTTCCTTCTTCGGTGTACTGATCAACGGTACAATCTCAACTCTGGTAAAGACCAATGGTAAGCTCTTAAGTTCCTGGTCGAGCATCGCAGTTGCAGCATTACTTTGTTTCTTTATTGTGTTACAGAGTATTTTTGCAAAGATGAAAGAGAGCAGTAAATAATAAAGTGAATAAGAAAAAGCTGTCGCACAGAGAAAATTCTCTATTTATGTGCGGCGGCTTTTTGGTATATAATGAAAAGCAGAGGTTATGGGTTCGGAGGAGATATGTTAAACAAAAGGTGGGTATCAGCAGGAATCACGGTACTTGGGGCGATATTTTTGCTGGCAGGATGTGGAGAAAAAAGAGGGCAGCGTACGAATGGACTGGACACGGAGGAGATGGCAGGTCATGATGGGTGTATTGTGGTAGGCTATGCACAGGTCGGTTCAGAGTCAGACTGGAGAACAACGAATACGCAGTCATTTAAAAATATTTTTACGGAAGAAAACGGTTATTATCTGATTTTTGAGGATGGACAGCAGAAACAGGAAAATCAGGTCAAGGCGATCCGCAACTTTATCCTACAGGATGTGGACTATATTATTTTAGATCCGGTTGTGGAAACGGGATGGGAAGCGGTGCTTGAGGAGGCAAAGGAGGCAGGAATCCCTGTCATTCTCTCTGACCGTACCGTGGAAGTCGGCGATGAAAGCCTTTACAGCTGCTGGGTAGGAAGTAATTTTTGTGAAGAGGGAATAAAGGCGGGGGAGTGGCTTGAAAATTATTTAAAAGAACAGGGAAGAGAAGATGAGACGATCCATTTAGTCACACTGCAGGGGACGTCAGGTTCCTCCGCACAGATCGGGCGGTCGGACGGTTTTGAAAAAATATTAAAAAAACACTCAGACTGGGTGATGCTTGAAAAACAGTCGGGCGATTTTACACAGGCAAAAGGTCAGGAAGTCATGGAAGATTTTTTAGAGAAGTACGATGATATCGATGTTGTGATCAGTGAAAACGACAATATGACGTTTGGCGTGATCGATGCGCTTGAGGCGGCAGGAAAGAAAATGGGAACAGATGGTGATGTGATCGTGATCTCATTTGATGCAGTAAAAGATGCGCTTACGGTGATGCAGGATGAGAAGATCATGGCTGATTTTGAGTGCAATCCGCTGACAGCCCCTTTGGTCGAACAGACGATCCGGCATATGGAAAACGGGGAAGAGGTCGATAAAGTCCAGTATGTGGAGGAAGGATATTTTGATTACACGATGGATCTGAAATCAATCCTGAAAGACAGATCCTATTAGACAATAGGGAAAGTGTGTATATTGCTTCTTTGGTTTTATTTTTGTATAATATTGAAATAAATTATACTGGGAAATCAAATAAAACAGAGGAGAAGAGCAGTATGGCAGAAGAGGAATTTCAGGAACAAAGTTCCGTGAAAACTGAAACTGAAAAAGAACAGAGTGCCGTGGAAAAGAAAAAAGCAAAAGAACAGAGTGCCACAGAAAAGGAAAATGTAAATGTAGAGAATGTTATGGAACAGGAACAGGTAGAAGATCCGGTTATCATAGAGAGCGAAGATGTGAAGATGGAAACAGAACCGGATTACATGCAGATGGAAGTCAAAAATCCGCGCATCGGGAAAGTTTTAAAGCTTGAAGAGGAAGCAAAGCGGCAGAATGAATTAGAGCAGCTTCGCAGCAAGCGGATCAGACAGCAGCAGGAATATATCAATCAGATGATCGACTCCGTGGAAGCAAATCTGAAGAATACAAAAGAAGAACAGAAGCTAAATGAGGAGTTTGAGCGCCATATCAGAACGGAAGTTTACCGGATGCATGGTATTAGTGAGGATAAACTTCAGGGCATGGAGGAGCGGCGCAATGCATGGTATCAGGGGGCTGCGTTTGCGCTGTTTTTTTTGTCGCTGATCTTAGTGGCAGTGTGCGGTGTTCTGCATGGATTTGGTTCGGAACTTTGTATTTTTATGGCATTTTATACGGCAATCGAGGGCACACTTCTTTCAAATGGCAGGAAACAGGCAGCGTTTTTTGAGGTGCTGATCAAGGTTTTATATCTGTTACTTTACCCTGTGATGCTGACGGTGTTTGTATGTTACGAACTGAAATTTAAGGAATATGATATGTTAGTTCCGATCTTTGTGATCGCTGGCGTGGTTGTTCTGATGCTCGGTGCGGTATCTTATTTTGCTTACGACCCATACCGTGTGGATAAGCGCAACCGCAAAAAAGCAAACAGTTACATAAAAGAGATGGAAAAGGCAGCGTTAAAGGAAGTACGTCTGAAAGAAAAAGCACTTGAAAAATTACAGCGGAAAAACGCGAAGAAGGCACAGAGAGAAAAAGTGCGCAAAGAAAAGGAAGAAGAAAGACGTACGAAACGGGAAGCACGCAAAGCGGAGCGGGAAGCAGCACGGCAGAAATCAGAACAGGAACAGCCGGCAGAAAAAATCATTGGATGGTGGGAAAAAATCCGTCATAAGAATGAGAAGAAAACTGAAAGTGAAGTGAAAGAGCAGATGACAGAAAACATTGCGAAAGACAAAAATGAGAGCGCAGAATAAAAGTCTGTTATGGTCAAAGACCAATAACATATAGAAATGCAGGAAGAAAGGACAAAATGAAACATGGAAGATTTTAAATTCAGCACACTGGAATATAAAAGACCAGATTTTGAAAAAACAGGTGCATTTGCAGAGGAGATCACGGAAAAGATCAAAAATGCAGCATCCTATGGAGAATTAAAAGGATATATGGAGCAGATGGAAGAGATGTCGAAAAATTTTTCGACGGACTGTACGATCGCATCCATCCGCCATACATTAGACACTACAGATGAGTTCTATGAAAAAGAAGATGCATATATCAACGATATGGTGCCGACCGTTATGCCGAAGCTTTTAGCTATGAATGATGCCCTGATGGAATCAAAGTTCCGCGGCGATATCGAAAACGAATATGGAAAACAGTATTTTGCACAGATGGATCTGCAGAAAAAGACATTCTGTGAGGAAAACATCCCACTGATGCAGCAGGAGTCAAGACTGTGCAAGGAATATGAAAAAATGATGGCAACCGCAGCAATCCCATTTGATGGAAAAACATTAAACTTGTATGGGGTACAGAAGTACTTTGAACATGAGGACCGTGAAGTACGAAAAGCTGCTGTGAAGGCTTACTCTGATTTTTACCATGGCAATGAAAAACGCCTGGAAGAGATCTGGGATGAACTGATCAAAATCCGTACACAGATGGGAAAAAATCTTGGTTATGAGAACTTTATCCCGGTTGGATATATGCAGCAGGGACGTACCGATTACGGCATGGAGGAAGTAGCTGCTTTCCGTGAGCAGGTGCGTACCGTGTTAGTACCTCTGTGTGAAAAATTATATGAGGCACAGAGAAAACGTCTCGGCGTGGATACATTGATGTTTTATGATGAAAAACGTGTATTCCCGGATGGCAATGCAGTTCCGGCAGGGGATGATGATTTCATGGTGGATCAGGCGAGAAAAATGTATCATGAATTAAGCCCTGAGACAGGAGAATTCATTGACTTTATGATCGACCATGAGCTGATGGACTTAAAAAACAAACCGGGCAAGGCATCCACCGGATATATGACATCCCTTGACCGCTACAAAGCACCGTTTGTATTTTCCTGTTTCAATCAGACGATCTTTGATATGCAGGTACTGTCACACGAGTTAGGTCATGCGTTTGCAGGATATATGGCAATGCGCAGCCAGCCGATCGCTGCATATTACAGTGAGTCAACGGATATTGCAGAAATTCATTCCATGGCAATGGAACAATTTGCTTATCCATATGCAGAAAAATTCTTCGGAGAGCAGGCAGATAAATATCGTTTTGCACACTTGCAGGATGCCCTGACATTTGTACCGTTTGGCGTAGCCGTAGATGAATTCCAGCATATCTGTTACAGCAACCCGGATATGACACCGAAGGAGCGCACGCTTGCATGGAAGAAGTTGGAAGAAACTTATATGCCTTGGAGAAAATATGAGGCAGATGATTTCTTTGACCGTGGCGGTTACTGGTATCATAAACTGCATATTTATCTCTATCCATTCTATTATATCAACTATACTTTGACGACAATGGGAGCGATGGAGTTTAAAACCAAGGACAGAAAAGATCATGAGGATGCATGGAAAGATTACTTAAATCTCTGTAAATGTGGTGGCAGCATGAGCTATTTAGAGACACTGCGCTATGCACATCTGATGAATCCGTTTGAACAGGGCACAGTGGAAAAAGCGATTGAACTTGCGAAAAATGATTTGTTAAACAGCAAATATATGTAAGAAAAAAGCAAAGAAACGGCGGTTATTTCCGTTTCTTTGCTTTCTTTTTTGCAACACTGTATCCGAAGGTGCCAAGCTTTTTGCCAAGCAGGAAATAGGCACCGTGGGAGTAAGTGACAAGTCCACTTTTGTTCAACTCAAATTTTCCTTTTTCATCGAGCAGGGTGTCGTCAATGGTAACGCCTACAACATCAGCAAGGATCATGGAATGGCTTCCGAGTGGCTTGATTTCGCGGACTTTACATTCGATATTCACAGGGCTTTCCACAATTCCGGGTGCATGGATGTGTTTTGAAGCAAGCGGCGTCAAATGCATTTCTTTAAATTTGTCGACATCACGGCCGGAGCGGACTCCACAGTAGTCCGTAGCTTTCACCAGTTTTTCGGTTGTTAAATTGATCACAAATTCACCAGATTCCTCAATCAGATGATAGGAGTAGCGCTCCGGGCGGACGGAGATCGAAACCATCGGCGGATTGGTGCAGACTGTCCCAGCCCATGCGACAGTAATAATATTCGGTTTTCCATCTAATTCCGGTCTCTCACACAGAGGATCGTGCGCTGCGGAATTCTGGCAGCTCACCATGACCGCAGGGAGTGGATAGAGCATATTTCCCGGTTTCCAGTTCTGTTTTGCCATATTAAGTCCTTTCTGCTACTTCAAAAGTATATCCATCAGATACGCATATACATCTTCATTCAGATTTTTCCAGTTGTTGCAGATTGCTTCTGCCTGTGCACGGTTTTTGACACTTAACGTCAGATCGATGATGTTTGTATTATGTTCGCGGTACTGACAGCGCACGGCGTAGTCCTGATTTGGCGTTTTATAATAGTCTGCCAGAATGGAATTGTCATTTCGAAGCTGAAGCTTGTTTTTTTCCAGAAAAGCCATCGTGTCGTGTTCAATCGCATCGGAAATCTTGTCTTTGAAAAATTCCAGCGTCTCTTTTCCGGCAGCAGTGATGGTGTACTGGGTGTTACTGTGCGTGGATTCTGTACGGATCAGATCGGCGTCGACCAGATCGCTGATGACCTGCTGGACACGGAAATAATCAGTGTAGTCCTGTTCGAGAAAAAAGTTCGAAATCTGTGTATTGGTCAATGGAAAATCAACTTTATCCAACATGTTTAAAATTGTTAATTTATATATGGTAAATGGTTCGGCCATTTATATACACCTCTTTCTATTTGCTGTTTACCAATTCATTATGAAACACTTCCTGATCTGTATAACATTTCCCCTGCCAGGTGCCTCGTTCCCGAAAACGTTTCTGAATCGTATTTAAAACGCGTTTCTTATCCGTGCTCCACAGCGGTGCGATCAGAAGGGAACGAGGACCGTCACCGGTGAGGCGGTGGATCACCATTTCCGGTGGAAGGTGTTCGATACAGGTCACAACGAAATCGCAGTATTCCTCAAGGGAAAAGACTGGAAAAGGCGCTTTTTCATAGAGCAGAGCCAGATCGGTATTTTTCAGTACATGGAGAAGCTGCAGTTTTACACCGTCTACCGGAAGATGTGCAACAGCGTCTACCGATGCAAGCATCATTTTTTCCGTCTCACCGGGCAATCCGAGGATCAAATGCGTGATAACGGAAAGACCACGATCTTTCAGGGCGTCCACCGCAGATAAATACTGCTCATAAGTGAAACCGCTCCGGATCTGCCGCAGCGTATCGTTGTGAATGGATTGCAGACCAAGTTCTATCCAGACAGGTTTTTGGCAGTTCAGTTCGGAGAGCAGATCGAGCACTTCGGGTGGGAGACAGTCACAGCGTGTTGCGATGGAGAGTGAAGCA
>OGWW01001803.1_pt1 | contig 10838 bp, 10 predicted proteins | sample 1576131 | NCBI WGS metagenome assembly OGWW01 (sample SAMEA3541576, study PRJEB24748) | human gut metagenome | biome: human gut; feature: human-associated habitat; material: faeces | place: China | collected 2012 | reverse complement strand
TTATTGAAGGCCTGATTCTGCAGAAGTACCTGATCCGCGAAGGACGCGAGCTGCGTCCGACCGCGAAGGGCATTGAGCTGCTTGCGCTCCTTAAGGGACTCAAGATTGAGGAACTGTCGGAACCGGAACTGACCGGCGAATGGGAGAGCCGTCTCGCTCAGATCGAGAAGGGGTCGCTTTCCCGCGAGGAATTCATGGCCGGTATCCGCGATATGACGGAAAAGATCGTGGCCGCGGCGAAGCAGTACGAAGGTGAATCCGTGCCGCTCAGCAATCCGATTCATCTGAAGCACCGCTGCCCGAAGTGCGGCGGTGAAGTGGTGGAAAACTTCCGCCGCTACGCCTGCACAAATCCGTCCTGCGACTTCAGTATCACCAAGCACCCGGGCGGCCGCACCTTTGAGCCCGAGGAAGTGGAGGAGCTGCTCGAGAAGAAGCAGATCGGTCCCCTGCAGGGGTTCGTAAGCAAAATGGGCCGGCCGTTCTCGGCCGTTCTGAAGTTGACGGCAGCCCCTGATTACAAGCTGGAATTTGTGTTTGATAATCCGACCCAGAGTGACGAAAATGCCGCTCCGGTGGATTTCTCAACACTGACCCCGATCGGCAAGTGCCCGGTATGCGGCGGCCGCGTGTTTGAGCTCCCGATGGCCTACGCCTGTGAGAACACCCAGAATACGGAAAAGAAGTGCACGTTCCGTACCGGGAAGGTGATCCTTCAGCAGACGGTGGCGCCTGAGCAGATCAAGAAGCTGCTTGAGACCGGAAAGACGGATCTCCTGACGGGGTTCGTTTCGAATAAGACGCACCGGAAATTCTCCGCTTACCTCGCACTGCAGAAGGGCGGCAAGGTCGGCTTTGAGTTCGAGGAGCGTGAGCCGAAGGCTGCCGGAGCGAAGAGCCGCACGAGGGCCGTGAGAAAGACGGCCGTGGCAGCGGAAGAAAAAGCCGCTCCCGTGAAGCGCCGCACCCGTACGGTGAAGAAAACCTCTGAATCCTGAGCGTTTTTTTGACCAACGGCAGGGGAGCTCAGCAGTTTTCCGTGCAATAACCCCTTTCTCTTCTGGTAGAGTTGTTCAAGGCTGTAACAAAAATGACCGGGTGGCTCCGGCTGCCCGTTTGACAGGCTTTAGCCAGAAAAGCAAAGGGGAGAAGCATGAACAGGAAACAGAAGTTGATCGCCGCGGCGGCCCTCGCCGCGGTTGCAGCAACCTGGGCCATTCCCGCTCAGGCAGGCCGGACGCTGAATGCCGTGAAGAGCCGCGGCATGGTGGTCTGCGGTGTGAATACCGCCGCGCCCGGATTCTCGGGAGCTGACAGCCGCGGGCACTGGAAGGGGCTCGATGTCGATATCTGCCGCGCGGTTGCCGCGGCCGTCCTGAAGGACGCGAATAAGGTGAAATTCGTGCCGCTCTCCTCTGAGCAGCGCTTCACCGCCCTGCAGTCCGGGCAGATTGATATCCTCGCCCGCAATACAACCTGGTCAATGTCCCGCGATGCCTCACAGGGCTCCGTTTTCGTCGCGATGGACTATCTCGACGGCCAGGGCTTCATGGTGCCGAAGAAGTACAAGATCCATTCCGCGAAGCAGCTGAATGGCGCCACGATCTGCGTTCAGACCGGCACTTCAAGCGAAAAGAACCTCGCTGACTTTGCCCGCGCCAATAACATCAAGTACAAGCCCGTTGTCTTCAGCACCACGGAGGCAACCCAGGGCGCGTTCATTTCCGGCCGCTGCCAGGCCTACACCACGGACCGCTCGGACCTCGCTGGAGCAAGACTCCGCGCGAAGAACCCGAACGACTATGTGATTCTTCCTGAAACCATCTCGAAGGAACCTCTCGGCATGGCAATCCGCCGCGGTGACGACGACTGGTTCCAGATCGTCCGCTGGTCCTTCTACACGATGGTGGAAGCCGAGGAACTGGGTATCACGCAGAAAAACGCGGATTCTCTCCGCTCCAGCAAGAATCCGAATGTCCGCCGCCTTCTTGGGCTTGAAGAGGATCTCGGGCGCATGATTGGTCTGGATAAACAGTGGTCTTACCGGATCATCAAGCAGGTCGGCAACTACGGCGAATCCTTTGAAGCGAATCTCGGGCCGAAGACTCCTCTTGGCCTCAGCCGCGGTCTCAACCGGCTCTGGACAAAGGGCGGCATCCTGATCTCGCCTCCGATCCGCTGATGCATCTTTTTTAAGCAAGGACTCCTGCCGGCCGCCGCTCGGGGTAAGCCAGCGCCGCGGCCGGCTTCGCGTCTGAATTTTTTGGGGTGTCTATGTTTTTCAGACCGAAAAAGGCTCAGCCTCAGGGTGATGCCGCCTGGCTCGCGCGTGAGCGCAGCAGGCGATTCCGGGAGCTGATGATTCAGCTTCTCGTTGCCGTGCTGTTCTTTGGATTTCTGTGGATTCTCTCCCGGAATGTCGCGGAGAATCTCGCGTCACGGAACATTCAGCATGGCTTCGCCTTTCTGATGAATGCCGCCGGTTTTGAGATCGGCGAATCGATGATTCCTTTTCAGTCCTCAGACACGCTTCTGCGGGCATTTGGGATCGGTATTCTCAATACGCTGAAGGTTTCGGTCCTCGCGATTTTTTCCTCACTGCTGCTCGGCATTGTCATCGCGTTCATGAAGCTTTCGCGTCAGCCCGTGCTTCACGCGCTGGGCTGGGCCCATGTCGAGTTCTACCGGAATATTCCGCTCATCATCGGGCTCCTCGCGATTTATCTCACCATCACGGAAATGCTCCCGGATATGGAGACCGTGATGAATTCGAGCGCGCCTGTCATGCTGGATAAGGCGGGGCTGCAGTTCCCGGTGCCGCTGCATAACGGGATGGCGCTGCTTGCGGCGGCTGCCGTGGGGCTGATTGCCGGAGAGGCCGCACGCCGGGTGACGCTTCGGAAATCCACCTTCCTCGTCGCCTGGGGGATCGCGTTCGGCGTTTTCTGCGTGACAGCGATTGCCGTGTGGCTGCTGTCAGGAGCGGTTTTTGGCTGGGCGCATCCCCATCTCGAAGGCTTTGTGGTGGAAGGGGGAGGCGCGCTGTCGCCCGAATTCCTCGCCCTCTGGCTGGGGCTCACGCTTTTCTCCTCGGCTCCGATCGCTGAGGTGATCCGGGCCGGTATTCTCTCGGTCGGCGAGGGACAGTGGCTTGCGGGCGAGGCGCTGGGGCTCTCTCCCGTGCAGACAGCGAGCTATGTGGTCTTTCCTCAGGCGATGAAGCTTTCGGTTCCGCCGCTCGCGAGCCAGTTCATGAATCTCACGAAGAATTCGTCGCTCGCCGTCGTGGTCGGCTATCCGGATGTTGTCTGCATCGGGAATACCTCGATCAACACGACGGGGCAGGCGCTCGAGATGATCTGCCTCATCATGCTCGTGTATCTCGTGCTGAATCTCGTCACGTCCGTGATCATGAATCTCATCAATGCCCGGTTCTCCCGGGGGGAGGAGGAGAAATGAAACGTTTTTCCCTGAACCCTGAGGCCCTCCGGACACCGGCAGGAGCCGCCTCGGCAGCGTTTACGTTTGCCGCTCTGATTGCCCTGCTCTGGGGCGTCTGGCGCTTTATCGACTGGGGTGTCATCAACGCGGTTTTTCAGCCTGATTACGAAGCGTGCCACGCGTCTGACGGTGCCTGCTGGGGATTCGTCGCTGAAAAGTGGCGGATGATTATTTTCGGCCGATTCCCGTACGAGGAGCAGTGGAGGCCTGCGGTCGGCACAGCGGTGATCGTGCTGATGCTGGTGCTCACGGCGGTGCCGAAATTCTGGTCGAGGCGCGGAGTCCGGGTGCTGGGTGCGGCCTGGGTGGCAGCCTTTGCCGTGTTCTTCTCGCTGATGTACGGCGGCGTTTTCGGGCTTTCTCCGGTCGACCCGGACTCCTGGGGCGGACTTCCTCTCACCGTGATTCTCACACTGATCGGCATGACGCTTTCCAGCCCGCTCGGCATTCTGCTCGCGATCGGGCGCCGCTCGAAGCTGCCGCTTGTAAGGACACTTTCCACGGCTTATATCGAACTCGTCCGCGGCGTGCCGCTGATCACGGTGCTTTTCGTGGCGGCCTTCATTTTCCCGATCCTTCTGCCGATGGGATTTGAGACTTCCACGTTCTGGCGCGTGGCGACCGCGATCGTGCTGTTCCAGGCGGCCTATATGGCGGAAACCGTCCGCGGCGGCCTTCAGGCAGTTCCTGCCGCTCAGATGTCGGCCGCGGAGTCACTCGGCCTCAGCCGCTTTCAGTGCTACGTGCACGTGTTGCTTCCGCAGGCGCTCGTCGCGATCATTCCGGCTTTTGTGAACAGCCTTCTTTCCACCTTTATGGATACGTCGCTTGTCACGGTTGTCTCTATGTATGATCTTCTCGGAAGCCTGAGGCTTGCGCTCGGAGATCCAGAGTGGAGAGAGTTCTTCGGAGTCGGCTATCTCTTTGTGGGCGCCATCTACTTTGCGTCTTCCCTTATGATGTCCGCTTACAGCCAGTGGCTGGAAAAACGCATGAAGACCGGGCGGGAAAATTCCGGCTCTGGTCTCTGAGAGAGAAAAGAAGTGATCATTTTTGAGCATGTGCTGCAGCTGGAAGGTCTGAATCGGGAAAGCGTCTGGAGGGAGCTCGAGTGGCTTCTCCGGAATCCGAAGCTTGTGCTCGCGGGCTGCGACGAGTCGAGCGTGCAGGACACCGAAACAAGTGACGGCGGACGGTGGCTGAAGCGCACAAAGCGCTTTGGCGATCTGGTGATCGAGGATCAGGTTGCCCTGATCCCGGACAGCCGGGCGGAAATTCACGTCGCAGCAGGCCCCACCTGGCCCCGCAGCTGGCAGATCATCCGTCTTGAGGAAGCCGCGGATAAGGTACTCCTCACCTTCAGTTACGAGCAGGAAAATCCTCAGCCTTCCGAAAATCCTGTCTTCGATAAGCTTCGCAACGAGGCCTACCGGAATAAGGATCAGGCGCTCGTTGACCTGATCCGTCAGCGGGCAGCTCAGCACTGAGGCAGCGCGCCGGCAGAGAAACCGGCGCGTTTCTTCTTCCATCCCTATTGATTTCTTTTGGGGGCGGCAGTTCCGGCTGCCGCTCCGGACACGGCTATGAATCTTTTACTGGATAAAATTTCCGCGGAATATGAAGCAACAGACGGGCAGAGAAAGGCTTATATTGATGCGCGAAGCGAGGCCGACACGTTGATCCGTCAGGTGGAAGTTGCATATAAAGAAAAGAAGAAGACCATCGACAGTGGTGCGCGTCACCAGATCAAGAGCAGCCTTTCTTATGTAAAGAAACTGGTCAGCCGTACAAAGCCGGGAAATGTGTCCGAAGAGCAGGCGGCTGAGCTGCAGCGGGCAGCCGCGGAACTGCGCAGTGCTGCAGGAGTGCTTGGAATATAAAAGGTTTCAATCATAAAGAAAGCTGTTTTGATATAAAAAGGCACAGATACGTTTTCTGTCAAAAGGCAGAGAACCGTATCCGTGCCTTTTATTTATTTGCACTAACTTTTATTCTCTTTTGTTTTATACTTGCGTTTGCTTTTGAACTGTGCTATATTAAGGCTAACAGATAAAAACAAACGTAAATAAAAATGGAGGTATTTATTATGAAGTTTTTCGTGGATACAGCAAATGTAGAGGATATTAAGAAAGCAAATGATATGGGTGTTATCTGTGGAGTTACCACAAACCCATCCCTGATCGCAAAAGAGGGAAGAGATTTTACAGAAGTCATCAAAGAAATTACATCCATCGTTGACGGACCGATCAGCGGCGAGGTAAAGGCAACAACGGTAGATGCAGAGGGCATGATCAAAGAGGGACGTGAGATTGCAGCCATCCATCCAAACATGGTTGTAAAGATTCCTATGACCGTAGAGGGACTTAAAGCCGTAAAGGTACTTTCTTCCGAGGGCATCAAGACAAACGTTACCCTGATTTTCAGCGCAAATCAGGCAATCCTTGCAGCAAACGCAGGAGCTACTTATGTATCCCCATTCCTTGGCAGATTAGATGACATCAGCCAGCCGGGTATCGAACTGATCCGCCAGATCGCAGAGATCTTTGATATTTACGGATATGACACAGAGATCATTGCAGCATCCATCCGTAACCCGATCCATGTAACAGACTGCGCACTTGCAGGTGCCGATATTGCGACCATCCCTTACAAGGTAATCGAGCAGATGACAAAGCATCCGCTTACCGATCAGGGAATCGAAAAATTCCAGGCAGACTATAAGGCAGTTTTTGGGGAGGAATAACCATGAACAAACAGGAGCTTCAGCGGAAGGCAAATGAAGTCCGCAAAGGCATTGTGACTGCCGTCCATGCAGCCAAAGCCGGACATCCGGGCGGATCGCTTTCCGCAGCAGATATTTTTACTTATTTATATTTTGAAGAATTAAATATCGATCCAAAAGATCCGAAGAAACCGGACAGAGACCGTTTTGTGCTGTCCAAAGGCCATTCTGCACCGGGACTGTATTCCGCACTGGCACTGCGCGGCTATTTCCCGGTCGAGGATTTAAAGACACTGCGTCACCTCGGTTCGTATCTGCAGGGACATCCGGACATGAAGCACATTCCGGGTGTGGATATGTCGAGCGGTTCCTTAGGACAGGGAATTTCCGCAGCAGTCGGCATGGCATTGTCCGCCAAACTTTCCGGGGATGATTACCGTGTGTATACACTGCTCGGAGATGGAGAGATTCAGGAAGGACAGGTATGGGAAGCTGCCATGTTTGCCGGATTCCGCAAACTGGATAACCTCGTTGTGATCGTGGATAACAACGGACTGCAGATCGACGGACCGGTGGATCAGGTATGCTCTCCGTACCCGATCAACGAGAAATTCAAAGCATTCAATTTTCATGTGGTTGACCTTGCAGACGGCAATGACATGGATCAGATCGCCGCTGCATTTGCAGAGGCAAGAAACACCAAGGGACAGCCGACCGCAATCATTGCGCATACGGTCAAAGGAAAGGGTGTCTCTTTCATGGAAAATCAGGTAGGATGGCACGGAAAAGCGCCAAACGATGAAGAATATGCGATCGCAATGGAAGACCTGAAGAAAGAAGGTGAAGCATTATGTCAGAAGTAACAAAAATCGCAACCCGTGTCAGCTACGGAAACGCTCTCGTAGAGCTGGCAAAGGAGCATGATGATGTATATGTTTTAGACGCAGATCTTGCAGCGGCAACACAGACTGCAATCTTCAAAAAGGAATTTCCGGAGCGCCACATTGACTGTGGTATCGCAGAATGTAACATGATCGGCATTGCAGCAGGCCTTGCCGCAACCGGTAAAGTTCCGTTTGCAAGTTCGTTTGCCATGTTTGCAGCAGGACGTGCATTCGAGCAGGTGCGAAACTCGGTCGGTTATCCGCACCTGAATGTAAAAATCGGTGCAACCCATGCCGGAATTTCCGTCGGTGAAGACGGTGCAACGCACCAGTGTAATGAGGATATTGCACTCATGCGCACCATCCCGGGCATGGTCATCTTAAATCCGAGTGATGATATCGAGGCAAAAGCAGCAGTAAAAGCTGCATATGAACACGAAGGGCCGGTTTACATGCGTTTTGGCCGTCTGGCAGTTCCGATCATCAATGACCGTCCGGATTACAAATTTGAAATCGGCAAAGGTGTAACCTTGCGGGAAGGCAAAGATGTGGCAATCATTGCGACCGGTTTATGTGTGTCCGAGTCGCTCGCAGCCGCAGAAAAGCTTGCCGCAGACGGCATTGATGCAAAGGTGATCAACATCCATACGATCAAACCGCTTGATGAGGAACTTGTCGTTGCCGCAGCAAAAGAATGCGGGAAAGTCGTGACCGTTGAGGAACACTCCGTCATCGGAGGACTCGGTTCCGCCGTATGCGAGACACTTTCGAAAAAGGCACCGACACCGGTAAAGACCATCGGTGTACAGGATCGCTTCGGCGAGTCCGGTCCGGCAGTGGCGCTGCTTGAGAAGTATGGTCTGAATGCAGAAGGCATCTATGCTTCCGTAAAAGAGTTTGTTTAGAGAATGCGTTTTCCGTCCACAAACTCTATTTTAACTTCGTTAGTCATTGTTTTCCACTGGAAACGGCCATTTTCCATAATCATGTAGCCGTGCCAGCTTCCGGCTTTTGGAATAGCAACAGATCCGGGATTCATGCAGGTATATGTGTCGTGTGGGACACATGCCGGGACGTGGGTATGTCCGTGCAGCAGAATGTCCCCGCGATGCAGTGGAGGCAGGTTCTGTTCATTATACGTGTGACCGTGGGTGGCATAAATCAGCGTATCACCGTCTGCAATGGTGCAGTAATCTGCCATAATGGGAAATTGGAGTACCATCTGGTCGACTTCGGCATCGCAGTTGCCCCGGACAGAGAGAATATGTTGTTTTTTGGCGTTGAGCAGTTCAATCACCTGTTTTGGATCATATTCTTCCGGCAGGTCATTGCGCGGACCATGGTATAAAAGATCGCCAAGGAGCAGCAGACGGTCGGCCTGTTCCCGGTTGTATGCATTTAACAGCTGTCTGCAGTAGTATGCAGAGCCGTGGATATCAGATGCTATCATCCATTTCATGTTTATCAATGTTCATCCCATCCAGTCTGACTGGATGGGATGTTTCCTTTCTCCCGGATACGGCCGGAGTATTTACCTTATTGTTTTATAATGGATTATAATGAACATTTTCTTCTGGCTCAATACCTTTTTGAAAAAGGTTTCTTAATTTTTTATAAATCCCTTAGTTCTGGCCGATGCCGTTTTCTAAAATTTTTTTCAGTTCTGCCTGTGCGCTTTCTTTCAGGTTCGACGGGTAACCGATGTGAATGCCATATAAAATCGTGTCTTCGGTCCGGTAAGCGTCTATGGAATCATTGAAATCATCACCCTGAGAGGTGGTCGTAATCATTTGCCAGGTATCACCGGAAGCCGTGGTGTACAGTTCGTTGGTGGATACGGCATCCGGCGTTTCCTCATACGATGGATAGTCCATATCGATATAGGAACCGATGTTGGATGATTCTGTATAGAGATCGGCGGCGGCCGTCACATTGATCTGTCCGTCTGCACAACTGTATAGTTCGGAAAGCGAGATGTAGCAGATGTTTCCTTTTTTATCCGCGGTTGCGTTGACGGAAATGCTGTCTGCTTTCTGTGGGAGGGCAAATGACCGCAGATTTTTGTATCCGATATAAGCGAGTGCATCTTTTTCGGAAGAAAATGATTTGCTGATTGATCCCGGCGACCAGCTGTTGGTCGGCAGATAACTTTCATATTGCTTAATAATATTTTGTTTTTCGTTTTGAATCGTCCCGGTAATTTCTGTATCCGGAACATTGTTGAGCTGCTCCGTCAGGCGGTATCCCTGGTTTCCGGACAGTCTGGAAAAGACGGGATCGCTTAAGATGCCGGTTTTTGCAAGCAGTGTCTGAAACTCTGTGGCAGAACTGCGGAAGTAGTTACAGGTGCCAAGAAATTCATTTTCTCCCTGTTCTTTCGTATAAGTATAATCTGTCGTTTTTCCATCCAATGTGTAGGAAAACGTTACACTTCCCAGATTTTTGGTGCAGGCGAGAATGACCATGGCATAGTTTTTCATGGTTTTTTCAACTGTGGTCTGCTGTTTTTTTGTAAATGCGTCATCCAGATATATGGTCCAGCCGTAAGGGGTTTCCGTGGTCTGCAGTTTGAAGTTTGCAATCGAAAATACATTGGAGATGCCAAGTGCCGCAAGTGTTTTTTCATTGGCAGACATATTACCGATGTATGGATGGATCGTGGCATAAATCTGTGCTGCTTTCGGCAGAATAGAGGTGCCGTCCTCCCATGCAATCTGATCGTTCACATATACTTTTTTTACGGCATAGGTTTCTGTCTTTTTATCGGAAAATGTATTGTGCCCGGCTGCCGATATGCGGTTGGTTCTGACATTGATTGTGACGGTTTCCGGGTGATCCGGATCACAGGAGTAGTCGATTCCGGCAACACCAAGTGTCTGATCGGTTAAAGATCCTTTAATCTGAATGGTTTTATTGTCTTTTACGGTAACCGCATAGTCGATCAGTGCGGTATTTTTCAGCGGTGCAGGGTAGAAATACGTCCGATATCCCCAGATGCTGCCGAGCAACAGTGTCACGATCAGGATGGCGGCAAGAATCCGGCGTTTGTTCCTTTTGTTGCTCTTTTTTAAAAAGTCGATAGTTGAAGCATCCGTTGCCGTTTCTGCCGGCACGGGTTCCGGAGTCTGCATATCGGAAAGTATCCGGCGACAGTCGGCACACTCCCGGATATGTGTTTCGATCGCCGTATTTGTGACGTCACTCGTCAGGTGATCGACATAGCTTGGCAGCAGATCCTGTACGACCTCACAGGTCAAATCATTTTTCATGTTTGTTCAGCTCCTTTCGCAGGCGCTCCTTGCCGCGATAAAACATCACGCGCGCCCAGTTTTCACTCTGTCCCATAATTTGTCCGATTTCCCGGAACGAGAGATTTCCAAATACCCGCAGATAGATCACTTCCCGGTAGGGTTCCTGAAACTGGTGCAGGCATTGCAGCAATTCCATTTTTCCGGCGGAGGAAAGCGCCTCCTGCTCTGCAGACGGTGTGTGCGGAAGTTCCGCTTCGGTGTCTGTCAGATCCTCGTGCAGTGGGTGCTTTCGCAGATAGGACAGATATTGATTTTTGGCAATGGCACAAAGCCATGTAGTGATCTTGCAGCTTCCGTCATAGCGGTGGATACTGCTGACAGCCTGGCAGAAAGTTTCCTGTGCCAGTTCTTCCGCAACATCCGGCTGGTGTGTCAGTGACATCAGGTACTGATACACCATGCGAAAATGTTGACGGTAGA
>OGWW01001781.1_pt1 | contig 10993 bp, 7 predicted proteins | sample 1576131 | NCBI WGS metagenome assembly OGWW01 (sample SAMEA3541576, study PRJEB24748) | human gut metagenome | biome: human gut; feature: human-associated habitat; material: faeces | place: China | collected 2012 | reverse complement strand
GAAAAGGATGGAAGAATTTTCATGACAGGACCGGTCGTATATATAGGAAAGATTACTGTGGCAGAACAGTTTTTTGCCTGACAGAAAACGAAAGTGGCGAAAAGAGGGGAAATAAGTTACAATGAAAGAATGGTATCAATTACGCCAGGCAGCGGGGGCATACTGGCTTTTGGATATGGAGCAGGGGGAACAATATAAAAAGCCATTCATGTTGAACGAGTGCGGTGCATATATATATCGTGCGTATATTTCAGGAATGTCTGAGGATGAGATCACGCAGGCATTTGCAAAAGAATATGGATTGTCATTCTCCTGCGCACAAAGCGACGTAGGGCAGTTTATGATGGAGTTAAGACAACAGGGAATTATTTGAGAATGGAGCAGGTATGAATATATTGCTAGTTGGGAATGCCGGCAATTTTATGCGGCTTATGATCAACAGACTGAATAAGGAAGGACACAGGGTCTTTGTGCTGACAGAAGAACCAAAGAAGGGATACAGCCTGAAGAAAGTATTTGAAGTGTATCATTTTTCGTATGAGGATGCCTGTGTGCGGGAGGTATTAGAGAGTATTATGCCACAGGTAGTAGTTTTTCTGGGGGCATATGACCATAATTTTTCCTGGAACAGGGTGGAAAACACAGCGGCGTCCTATGCAGCGGGACTTACGAATATACTGATGAATTATACCGCTTTAAAGAAAGGCAGGTTTGTCTATCTTTCTTCGGAGAGTGTTTTTGGCGGTGGAAGCGCACAGTTTATGACAGAGGATGATCCTACCGGGGCATACAGCAAGAAAGGCCAGGCGATCGCTATCGGAGAAGATATCTGTAAAAATTATGCAAGGATGGGGAATGATGTTGTGATTCTCCGCCTCGATCATTTGTATGGGGAAATACGAAAGAAAGAGGATACAGATACGATCTGTGCGGATATGTGCCTCGAAGCAGTCCAGACCGGAGAGATCATTGCGTCGCAGAATGAAAAAATAATGCTTCTGCATGAGGCGGATGCGGTGGAGTTTATCTACCAGATAATGGTGGCAAAGGACCATAAACATACCCTCTATCAGTTATCTTCCGGGGAGAAAATGTCACGGTATGAGCTTGCCCAGGCTGTTGCCGCAGGAATGGAGAATGAGGTCAGTATCGTAGAAGAGGAAAACAAAAAATACCGGGAAGTTATGCTTTCCGGTAAAAGATACGATGAAGAATTTGGAAGCCGTGTGCTTCATCATGCAGAAACAGATGTGGAAAAGATTGCGGCTTATTTCAGCAGACATGTATCTGAATTTACAGATGCAGGGCAGAAAAAGGGACATCTGTTTCGAAGATTAGGCAGCAGGACAAAGGAAATCATAACGAATCTGATTCCTTTTATGGAAAACCTGATTTGTTTTATTCCGTTTTTCATGTTGAATAACCGTGCAGTCGGAAGTGAATACTTTCAGAATATTGATTTTTATCTTCTGTATGTGCTGTTGTTTGCACTTGTATACGGGCAGCAGCAGGCAACATTTTCTGCATTGCTTGCCGTGGCAGGGTACTGTTTCCGGCAGATGTACCACAGAAGCGGATTTGATGTTATGCTTGACTATAATACCTATGTCTGGATCGCACAGCTTTTGATCTTAGGTCTGGCAGTGGGATATCTGAGAGACCAGCTTCGTGCAATGAGGGAGGAACAGCGGCATGAAGTATCATACTTAACCAAGCAGTTAGATGATATTTCGGATATCAATGTCAGCAATGTCAGGGTAAAAGAAATTCTCGCAAACCAGATCGTAAACCAGAATGACAGTTTTGGAAAATTATATGAGATCACATCCAGTTTAGAGCAGTATGAACCCTGTGAGGTACTTTTTTATGCGGCGGAAGTACTTGCAAAACTGATGGGAAGCAAAGATGTGGCAATCTATACGGTGGCAAACCGTTCCTATGCACGTCTTTTTTCTGCAACATCGGAGAAAGCACGCAGCCTCGGTAATTCAATCAATTACAGCGAGATGGATGCCATGTATACGGTGCTTGCCGGGAAGAAAGTTTATATTAATAAAAATATGGATGAAAGATATCCGCTTATGGCAAATGCCATTTATTCGGAAGATGAGATGCAGCTGATTCTGATGATCTGGGGAATTCCGTGGGAGCGGATGACGTTAGGACAGGCGAATATGCTGACGGTTATCGGTTATCTGATTCAGAATGCGGTGGTGCGTGCAAACCGTTATATTTCTGCCTTAGAGCAGCAGCGTTACATAAAAGGAACGAATATATTAGAACCGGAAGCCTTTTTAGCACTTGTAAAGGCGTATTTAAATGCGCGTGATAAAGGATTGACACAGTGTGCACTGCTTTCCGTGGATACAAAGGAAAATGACCGTGATGAGGTCGGGAAAAGGCTTATCAAACTCCTTAGACAAAGCGATTATGTCGGTGAACTTGAAGGTGGAAAAATGTATGCGCTTCTTGCAAATACCAGTGCAAAAGATGCAACCATGGTAAAAGAAAGATTTGAAAAAGAGGGTGTGTCCTGCCAGATACAGGAGGATGTATTTGTATGACGGTTGCAGAAAAGAGATTTTGTATCGTTCTTCTGATCAATACGGCTGTTGCTGTTTTATATGTGATAGGAAACAGCAGGATCAGGCAGAAAGAAAAAAATACAGATATTCTGATGAAGGGGATCATGATGTTTCTCTGCCCGGTAGTGGGACCGTTGTTTTTTTTGGCGGGACTGGTGTTTAACAAGGTTTTTTTCCGGCAGAACGTGGATCTTGAGGATGTTATTTTCAGCAAGGAGCGTGTAAAGACACATCTTCGGGCAGATGAGGAAAGGGAAGGAAATTTAGTACCGATTGAGGAGGCACTTGCGATCAGCGACAAAGACAGTTTAAGAACGCTGGTCATGAATGTGGTCCGTGGGGATGTACAGAATTCTCTGGCATCCATCTCGCTTGCGTTAAACAGTGAGGACACGGAAACATCACATTATGCCGCTACAGTATTAAGGGATGCATTGAATGATTTCAGAAAGCGTGCACAGGAACTTTACCTTCAGATGAAACAGGAGGGAGTTGATGCGGCAGAAGCAGCCTGTATCCTGATTGAGTATATGCATGGGGTATTGATCCAGGAGGTGTTTCATGAAAAGGAACAGCAGACCTACATCGATATGATGGAGGAGGCATGTAATTTTCTGGATGAAAAATACCAGGAGAAACTGCAGGCTTCCTATATTGAGGGACTTTGCGTTCTGCTTCTTAAGATAAAGGATTTTAAGCGCATGAAATACTGGTGCGATAAGAGCAGGGAACTCTATCCGGCAGAATTATCTACCTATACCTGTTATTTAAAACTTTATTTTACAGAGGGAAACAAAAAACATTTTTTTGATGAATTGGAAAAATTAAAAAATTCAGATATTGTGATCGACAGGGAAACATTGGAATTAATTCGTATTTTTAGCTAAAGGAGGTGATGGCAGTGTCGATGAAAGTCCTGACTGTGTTACAGTTTATCAGCATTTTCACAATTTATACGGGACTTTTTATCGCAGTTCCGGCACTGCTTCTGCACCGCAGGTTAAAAGATGAAATATTTAGTGTACGGTTTTTCTTTTATATCGTATTAGGTCATTTCTATCTGATCAATCTGGTATTATTTCTTCAGCTGCTTCATATTTCAGGCAGATTTACGCTGATTTTGGGCAGTGCACTTCCAGTTGTTATATCCTTGGTACATACGAAAAGAGTTTCACCTAAAAAAATCGGACATATCATAGGAAACAGAACATCCCATGTGATCCGGGAGACGCTTGGCATTAAATTACTTCTTCTGGAGATTGTACAGTGGATTGGCAGAAAAATTAAGAAACTGTGTGGCAGAATGTGTGGGCTGATCATCAGGCATTTTGCAGATGGAGTGCTGTTTGTTGTATTTACTGCAACGGTTCTGGTAATGTATGGCCCCAATATGATAAATACATACGGTTATTGTGCATCCGATATACCGGTACACAATTACTGGATCAATGCGATGGGGCAGAATGATGTGTTTGTAGCTGGAATTTATCCATTTGGATTCCACTGCGTAATTTATTATATCCATACGGTAACAGGGATTGAAACGTATGTGCTGCTCCGGCTTTTTTATGTGGTGCAGGTCTTATATATCCATTATGCACTTCTGGCATTTTTGAAAGCGTGCTGCAGGACATCGTATTGCGCATGGGGAGCTGTATTTGTCTATGTACTTGCTGCATTTTTTAACAGGAATACTTACTCGCGTTATTACAGTTCGCTGCCTCAGGAATTTGGCATGATATTTATCCTGCCCGGCATTTATTTTATGTATGCCTTTTTAAAACAGCGGAAGATAGAAGTGAATCAATGCAACAAGGAAAGAAATGCTGCCGGATTAAAAACCTGGAAATGCAAAAGTACCCGTTATCTTATGGGATTTATTGCAGGATTTGGACTTACGCTGATCGTACATTTTTATGATACTATGGTAGCAGGGTTGTTTTGTATCGGTATTGCAGGAGGATACCTGTTGCGTATTTTCAAAAAGGAGTATTTTTTCAGGGTTCTTGCGACTGGTCTTTTAAGTATCTTCTTGGCAGTGCTTCCGATGGGAATTGCCTTTTTACAAGGTACGCCTTTACAGGGATCGCTGGGCTGGGGACTCAATGTAATTAATGGCAGCAATAATACGGGTGCTGAGGAGGAAGATGAAGCAGATATCCCTGGCAGTGAAAAGGAAGAAATAAATACAAATACACAGAGTGTGACGGATCAGAGCATGACGGAAAGTACGGATACTGCCGGGAGCATAACGGATCAGACAATGTCAGAAAATGGTGTGGAAAATGCACAGATGACAGAAGGGACGCAGGTAAAAACAACAAGGTTTGGTATGCTGGTGGAAAAGATACGTTTCCGGATTACGGATATTACCCAAAACGGATTGGATTATCTGTGGACAGGAGTGCACAATGTTGTAATGCTTCAGGCAAGCGTGCCATGGATGTTGTTTATTTTTGGGTGCGAGGGATTCTGCCTGATCGGTGGACTATTGTTTACGCTCATTGGAAAACATGATTATGGATCAATGCTGATGTCCGCAGGATTTGGTCTGCTGCTTTTGATGATGATTCTTTCTGCATGGCGTTTTGGACTGCCACATATCATGGATGCAAGCCGGTGCAGTATCTACGTCGCTTATATGATACCGGTAGCGATAGGACTTGGAATGGACGGTATGGTAACATTGGTCTTTGGATTTTTTAAGCGGAATATCTGGATGAATCTTGTTTCACTGATGACGTCAGCGGCACTTGTTGCGACACTTGTCAATGGAAATCAGATCCGTACACCGTCAATATTGACGGCACTGCAGTCGAATGCGGCGATTACCTGTCTGGCAAATATAAAGCGGGAGAACGAAAAGTATAAATATACAATCTGTTCTGCGAATGATGAACTGCGAATGATGGAAGATTATGCACGTCATGAGGAAACAATTACATTTTTACGGAGTATGGAAGGAGATGCGGTCAATGGAAATCTGACGCTGCCGACAGACCGCGTATATTTCTTTATTGAGAAGATACCACTTGATTATACCGTGGCATATGAGGGAAGCGGACAGCTCATTTCAGAAGAAGGAGCAAAAAAACCGCTGCCAACAGCAGGAGATATTTCGGTTTATGAAGGTGAAAACCGATGGATCGTAATGTCAAGAATGTATTACTGGGCACAGGCATTTATGGAACTGTATGGAAAAGAAATGCAGGTGTATTATGAAACAGATGATTTTATCTGCTATGTGGTAGAACAGAATACCTACAGTTTATATGATTTTTCAATCGATTATGGATATAATTGACGGAAAAATAATGGCTGCAGGATGAGATGGATTTGGAAAGGAAAATGTGATGGTATCCCGAAGAAATTTTGCTGCAATCACGATCATGTTAATTATTTTACTGTTTATGTTTCAATTTACGGGTGTGATGAAGGATAAATTAAGTAAATATGGGATCAATGAATACAAGGAAAGTGCCACAACGGAACTGACAAAACAGGATATGTATCTGGCATCCGGGCAGAATATACAGAAAACAGCAGGTGTGCTGTATATTGGAAACAGTGAGGCAGTAAAGAATACCGTAAAATGGTGGTGTACATATAGCAAACGTGAATTTCAGACAGCGGACTCTTTTGATGGTATCGTGTCGGAAGACAGCAGGCTGCTGGATATTTTGGTTTTAGATGGAACCTGTCTGAATACCAGGGATAATATAAAGGCGGTCAGTGATGCAGCCGAAAAGGGAGTAAATGTTATAGTTTCAGGACTGCCGGATGCAGAGGAAATTGAGAAGAACGACCGTTTGAGAAAGCTGCTTGGAATCCGATATGTGGAACAGAATGAAGTGACACTTGACGGCATACACTTGTTTGAAGGATTTCTGCTCGGCGGGGAAGTGATCTATCAGGCAAAAGATGAGGAAGAAGAGAAAAATCAGGATATGGATCTTAAAATTCCATGGTATGTGACGGGGGAGGGCACAAAAAGTTATATGGTCGGAATACTCTCAGATGTTCGGCCGGACAGCGGAAGACAGCCTGCCATTATATGGAGAAACGGACTGGAAAATGCCTGTGTGTTTTGCATTAATGGAAATTATTTAAAGGATAATTCCGGTATTGGCATTCTGGATGCAATGATGGCAGAATCGTATTCGTTTGAGATTTACCCGGTGATCAATGCACAGAATCTTGTGATTGCAAATTATCCTGGATTTGCGTCGGAAAATGAAAATAAAATGGAAAAAATATACAGTCAGTCACAAAAGGCATTATTTCGAGAAATCATCTGGCCGTCGCTGGTCGCAATTGAACGAAAGATCGATGCAAAACTGACCTGTATGATGACACCGCAGTTTGATTATGGAGATGAAAATGAGCCACGGGAGGGAGAAGTGGCATATTATCTGAAATTATTGAAAGAAGAATACGGGGAGGCAGGACTTTCATCCGGCAATGTATCTGGAACCGGGTTGTCGGAAAAAATGGAGAAAGACGAAACGTTTTGGAAAAAAGAGGCACCAGATTATTGTTTTCAGTCATTATACCTGCAAAATGAAGACGAACTGGGGGATGCTTTGGAATGTGAGGAACTTGATGGAATAAGGACGATTGTAACCAGGGAATCACAGACCAGCGACGAACCGATCGTTTCCTTTGCAGGGGAAGAGGTGACACTGCAGCGTGCTACCGGAGATGGTGTGAATCATACATTTATGGATGATTTCAGACAGAGATGTATCCAGACCGCATTGGGGTATTCGAATACGGTATGGGATCTGCTTGCAGCAGCATATCCGGAGAAAAAGGATGATGCGTGGGAGATCCTTTCGAAGGAAGCAGCGTCTAATATCTGTACTTATCAGAAACCGTTTACGGCATTTGATGAGACAACGATCTCAAAGAGCGATCAGAGGATAAGGAGATTTCTGGCACTTTCTTATTCAGCAGAATCTGAAGATAATATGATTTCCCTGCATGTTGACGGATTAGAAAAGGAAGCGTGGTTTTTACTGCATACGGGAACACGCGAAGCAGAGGATATACAGGGAGGAAGTTTTTCTGTAGTGGAGGATGGTGTATACCTGATCTGTGCAGAAGAGGATGAGGTAAAAATCCGGTTGAGTGAGGAAGAAGAAAAGCAATTGTTTTATTACGAGGATTGAAAATGAAAGTATGTATTGTAGCAGAGGGATGTTATCCTTATGTGGTGGGCGGCGTTTCCAGTTGGATCAACAGTATGATAAAAGCTTTTCCCGACATAGAATTCGTGGTGCTTGCGATTGTGGCAAACCGTTCATACAGAGGAAAATTTGTTTATGAACTGCCGGAAAATGTGTCGGAAGTTTATGAGCTTTATCTGGAAGATTATGACTGGGTAGAGCAGGAAAAAAATAAAAAACTGCATCTGCGTCAGAATGAATATGAGGCACTGCGGTCATTACTTTTAAACCGGAATGTTGAGTGGGATACGTTGTTTACGTTGTTTGAAAAGAAAAATTTTTCATTGAACGCGCTTTTGATGGGAGAAGATTTTTTAAATGCTGTGCGGGAATGTTATCAGCTCAGATATCCACAGGTTGTTTTTTCTGATTTCCTCTGGACCATGCGTTCCATTTATCTGCCACTGTTTCTGACCTTGAAAATGGAACTGCCCGAGGCGGATCTTTATCACTGTGTTGCGACCGGATATGCGGGAGTGATCGGAAGCATGGCAAAAAAAAGATATGGATGCGGACTAATGGTTTCGGAGCATGGAATTTATACCAGGGAGCGGGAGGAGGAGCTGATCCGTGCAAAGTGGGTAGGCGGTATCTATAAAAATATCTGGATCGAACAGTTTAAAAAAATGTCCCTGCTCGCATACCGGTATGCAGATCAGGTAACCTGTCTTTACAAGCATGCCATGGAACTTCAGATCGAACTCGGATGTCCGGCAGAAAAAATAAAGATCACACCGAACGGTATTGATGATCAGAGATTTGTCAGATGTCTTGAAGAAGAGAGAAAAGAAGATGACACCATCAATATCGGAGCGGTGTTAAGAATTGCGCCGATCAAGGATGTCAAAACGATGATAAGAGCCTTTGCTTATGCCAAGAAAGAGGCACCAAAACTCGCATTGTGGATCATGGGTCCATCCGATGAGGAAAAAGAATATGCCAAAGAATGTTTTGAACTGGTGGATCTTCTTGGCGTGGAGGATGTGATCTTTACCGGAAAAGTCGATGTGACAGAATATCTTGGGAAGATGGATATGACCATACTCACAAGCATCAGTGAGGGACAGCCACTGACGATCTTAGAGAGTTTTGCGGCAAAAAAACCGGTGATTGCAACGGATGTAGGCAACTGCAGGGGGCTGATCTACGGGGAAGGCGATTCATTTGGGGATGCCGGGATCATTACACATATCATGAATGTGGAGGAGATTGCGGCAGCGATGGTAGATCTGGCATGCCACAGAGAAAAGAGGATTGGCATGGGAAAAAACGGATACCGGAGACTAAAGAGCCGGTATCTTGTGGAGGATATGAAAGAAACATACCGGCAGATTTACCGGCAATTTGAGGATGAAGGCAGAGTGCAGGGAAAGAAAGGGGATGTGTGATCTATGGCAGGAATAGGCGTAAAACTTCAGAAAATTTATGACAGGCGCACGATCCTTGCAAATCTGGCAGGATTCGGTTACAGTACCATGGTCACGATCGCACCCATGTTTGTCGTGATCGGAAATGTGATGTTAATGAGCCATTTTCTTGGATACGAGACAGTAGGGTATGCGAGAAGAGGATTATTTTCAGGCACGGTACTTTATATTTTTATATTTTCCCTGCTGGTTGCGGCACCGTTTAATGCTGTATTATCGAGATATATGTCCGATATTATTTATGAGGAAAAGTACGAAGATATCCTGCCATGTTATGATGTCGGATTATTTTTAAATATTTGTTTCGGGTGTCTGTTTGCAATCCCGTTCTGTATCAGGGAGTATCTGAAGGGGCAGGTGGATCTGGTGTTTGTGTTTACCGGGTTTTGCGGCTTTATATCGCTTCTTCTGGTATTTTATTCCATGCTGTATCTGTCGATCTGCAAGGACTATCAGAAAATATCATTATTTTTCCTGATGGGTATGGCAGCGGCATTTGGGCTTGCGTGGCTGCTCGTGAAAGTGTTTCACAGGGACATCATATACAGCATGCTTCTTTCACTTACGATCGGATTTTTCCTGACGGCGGCGATATCAGCGGCAACGATTAAGAGTTATTTTAAAAGGAACAGCCGCCAGTACCGCAAGGTGCTTCATTATTTCAAAATTTACTGGCACCTTATTGCGACAAACCTATTGTATACGTTAGGATTGTATATACATAATTTTATATTCTGGACGACGGACTTAAAGATGACGGTGGCACATACGTTTGTCTATGCGCCTGCATATGATATGGCGACCTGTCTGGCAATGTTTACGAATCTTTCGTCGACCATCATTTTTATCAGCCGCGTGGAAATGCATTTTCATGAGAGGTACAAGGCATATTCGGAGGCTGTTATCGGTGGCAGATGGGAAGATATCAATAATGCAAAAAACAGAATGTTCCGCCAGCTTGCATCTGAACTTATGAATCTTGTGAGAATCCAGTTTATTGTCTCGGTCGTGCTTTATCTGCTCTGTGTGATATTTTTGCCGGGAATGGGCTTTTCAGGACTTGTGATGCAGATTTATCCGTGTCTTGCAGCCGGTTACTTTATTCTTTTTTTGCTGTATGCGGAACTGATTTTTCTGTATTATTTTAATGATATGACAGGAGCTCTTTTCCGTTTGCATCAACCCAAGCACCGTTCGCATTTACCTTGTAGCCATCCGGTGTCGTACCGTCATGTGCCATTTCACCGGACGCACTCAGATAATACCAGCGGCCACCAACCGGAACCCAGCCGGTTGCCATACTTCCGTTCGCCCACAGATAGTACCAGTCCTTTGTCACCGGATTCTGATACCATCCGGTGATCATATTTCCGTCTTTGTCGAAGCGATACCATTTCCCGTTCTCAAAAAGCCACTGGTCTGCGGCATATTCACCTGTAACACTTCTGTATTTCCATGCTCCTGTCTGCATCGACTGCTCCCATCTTCCTGTCGGGATCGCAGTCGCTGCCGGAGACACCATGGTCGTCATCGTCATAGATAATGCAGCGGCTACCGCCACTCCCTTGAATCCATTTTTTCGAATACCTTTCACCTTTTATCCTCCTCGTATGTTCAATTCAATTTGAATGCTAGCACATTATAGCAATTCAATGGTGTTTTCTCAATAGATTATATGAGAATGATTTTCAATATCGTTTATATGGGAAATTTTCTCATTAACACAAAACTTATACTCGTAGACATTTCGTCA